>QWCJ01000049.1_pt1 | contig 58552 bp, 46 predicted proteins | sample 1972501 | NCBI WGS metagenome assembly QWCJ01 (sample SAMN09866711, study PRJNA288562) | Human vaginal metagenome isolate term2_vaginal, whole genome shotgun... | isolation source: vagina | host: Homo sapiens | place: USA: California
GAATAAGGGGGCTTGTCACTAATATGCTGTCATCCGAACTATTGTGTCTCAATGAGTTGGAATGAGGATTTCTATGTTTAGCGGACAGTAATAATTCTCTTATAACAGGGTCGTCAACGTCCAGCCCATCCAACTTGTCGAATATCTTTCGGACTTGTTCCACATGCTTTTTATCGCGCCTCAACCGTTTATCAAGCATCAATCCGATATCGAACTCGGTGATGTCATGGCGAGGTGTCGCTTCAAGGATATCTCTCTTGGGCATACGTTTCAAGAGTTCTTTTCCGGAAACAATCTGTTTGGCTGTTACCACAACCTCGTCCATATAGTGTTCGGTGGGGAAAAGGAACACCGTGTCTGTAAAAATTTCTTGCCTTGTCAGCTTTTCGCTGTGGAAACCTTTGCGCTGAAAGGTTGCAGTCTTAAAACTATCAGGCAGTTGCATGAGCCCCAAATAATTGGTTTTTCCCATTGGTTCGCCGTCAGCAAATATTTCCACATCGCGCAGGGGAAACCTTGTAAGCCCATCGCACACCAATACTTCTTGGGCGAAACCGTAAAGCATCGACAGCAGAAAGAGGAAAACTGCAAAATATCGTTTAGGCATAAGTGAAAAAGATTTATGCAAAAGTAGGGGAATTTTGTGAGACGGATGGCAAATCCATTGGTAATAACACTTAAATAAGCCCAAGAAACGTCATCAGGGAATTTTGCGTGTGCCTTTGCTTACAACGCCTTTGGGCTTACCCCTCCGTCTGACCGATTATTGGCAGATGATTGCTCTCGATGAGCAGCACTATCGTGCCTGTGAGTTCGGTGTAAAGACGGTCGTATTGCTCGTCAGAAGCTAATGTGTCCGTCAAACCGAACTTGATCACCTTTGAATTTGGGCAGAATATGAAGCGAATATTTGACAAAAATCATATTGAATTTCGGACAATTTTTGTCTCACTTATGCTGCTTTGTAAGTTATTGAAAACGAGTGATTTACAAAAGGTGCTAAAACTCTTCCAAAAAAGTACTATCGTTTTGCCCAAAAAGTACTATCGTTTTATCGAAAAAGTACCATCGTTTTATTGAAAAAGTACCATCGTTTTTAAAAGAAGCTAATATCATTGTATGAAAAAGGCTGCAACTTATATTGAAAAAAGTAGTATCGTTCCTGTCAGTAGTTCTCTTTTATCATCGTTTGGTTTTCTATTTAACGTGAGTTCGATGAATTATAAGTGTCTGTAAATTTAGTGATTAGCGGAAGCCAAGGTATTGCACCATAATTCATAACCTTTTGCATTGCAAAAGCTAAATTTTGGATAGATGAATGAAGAAAATTTAGGACGTTTTCCACTGTTTCCTTCCTCTTTTTGGCAAAAACTTGAAATGTGTTCGGGGAGAATTGCCAATCTATTCGGAAGGGGTGGCTCGCGTGTTTACACAATCAAGGATATAGCTTTTGAAGTCGTCGGCATGAATGCGTTGCCAAACATCGCCTAAAAAGACAGCTCCGCCAAAATGAAGCGTTCGAAGGGTGGGCAGTTTCTCTTTTTTGATACCACCGAGCGCGAACACTTTAGAATCAATGACAGCATCTGCTGCGGCTTGTGCCAAGGTTTCCTGACGAAAGGCAGAACGATAGCCCTTTTTGGAAATACTGTCGAAAACAGGACTGAGGAAGAGATAATCGCAATGAGGTTTCCTCTCTTTTATTTCTTGTAAGGAATGACAAGAGCAAGATAGCGTACCATGGAAGAATGATGGCATAACAGGATTGCGACGATTGAGATGAATGCCTTGCAAAGTATAGCGTGCGGTAAGATTGAAATGATCGTGAAGGACAAGTTGGCTATGATAAGCAGTCGGAATAGAGGAAAGTAAGGCATCCGTTGCTTCCACCGATGATTGTGGTTTGCGGATATGCACGGAGGCAACGCCCCAATCTAATAATCTCTGTATGATGTCTGCTTCCTCCGAGAGAAAAGTGGGAGGAGTAATAACGATAATTTTCATTCCACCAAACAACTAACTCTATTAATATATTTAAGGAGAAAAGAGGAGAGGCAGATTGTCTCCCGTCCCTTTGCAATCGTTACATCGATGATAGTCGGACACGAAGTCAATCCACCTCCTCACTTTATAAGAATTATTTTCCAATTCGTTGCATAATCAATTCTGCAACTTTCTTTCCCGAGAGCAACATACCACCAAAAATAGGTCCCATACGGGGCGTGCCCCCGACAGCGGAGGAAGCCATCCCACAGACAAACAAACCGGGATAGATTTCCTTTGTTCCTTCCACCACGCAGCGTTCGCCCTCGCTGACGTCCAGCGACCGTTCACCTATCACCTCACCCGTGGCAGTGTTCAACTTGATGCCGTTCTTTCGAGCCACTACCTTGCATATTTCGCTGTCGTGTCCGGTTCCATCGATGACGCATTTAGCCATGATGTTCAAGGGATCGACATGCAGTCCCTCGCGCAACACAGGTGTCCAGTTCACCACCACGCCGCTGACGACATTGTTCTTGAACACGACATCCTCCACGGAATAGCAATTAAAGATAGTAGCTCCGGCATGCACTGCATGGTAGAGCAGTGCCGAAGTACTCTCAATGGAATCAGCGGTATAGAGTCCGTCATTGTAATTATTGTAGTTGATGCCGAACTCCTTGATGATGTCGAGTGCTTCGTCTTGAATGACAAGCTGATTGAACATCATCGCACCACCCCACATTCCCCCGCCGGGAGACAACTTGCGATCGAAAAGAGCCACTTTCAGCCCTTTCTTGGCCAAATAATAAGCTGCTACTATGCCTGAAGGACCGCCACCTACTATGGCAACGTCGAGTTCCAGACACTTCTCCATTTTCTCGAAATAGGTATGAATGATACCTCTTGATATTTGTTTCTCTATCATAATATAGGTTGTTATAAAGAAATACTTAATCGTTACATTCGTCCAATTCCCTGCTTATCTTCATGGCGCAGAAGTTTGGACCGCACATCGTGCAATATTTTCCTCCTACCTTATTGGACGATTTCCAATATGCCAACGCCTTCTCCGGATCGAGAGAGAGGTTGAACTGGTCTTTCCACCTGAATTCATAGCGTGCTTTGCTCAGCGCGTTGTCCCGAATCCTTGCCCCCGGATGACCTTTCGCCAAATCGGCGGCATGAGCGGCTATCTTGTAGGCAATCACTCCTTCGCGAACATCCTCCTTGTTGGGTAAGGCAAGATGTTCTTTTGGCGTAACATAACACAGCATTGCCGTTCCATACCAGCCTATCATGGCAGCACCGATGGCACTCGTGATATGGTCGTAGGCAGGAGCAATGTCGGTAACTATCGGTCCTAACGTATAGAAAGGCGCGCCATGACATTTTTCCACCTGTCGTTCCATGTTCTCACGTATCTTATTCATGGGCACGTGTCCCGGACCTTCTATGAATGCCTGCACGTTCTTTTTCCAAGCGCGCTCCACGAGTTCGCCCATGGTGTCAAGTTCGGCAAATTGTGCCGCATCGTTAGCGTCATGGGTACTTCCCGGACGCAAACCATCTCCCAACGACAGAGCGGCATCATATTGGGCGCAGATATCGCATATCTCATCGAAATGACTGTACAGGAAGTTTTCCCGCTGATGTATCTTGCACCATTTTGAGATGATGCTTCCGCCACGACTCACAATGCCGGTGAGTCTGCCATCCGCCAAACGGATGTTCTTCAACCGGATGCCACAGTGTATCGTGAAATAATCCACACCCTGTTCGCATTGTTCCACCAACGTGTCTCGAAACACTTCCCAGTTCAAGTCTTCCACCTTTCCGTTCACCTTCTCGAAGGCCTGATACATCGGCACTGTTCCCACCGGAACCGGACAATTGCGCAATATCCACTCACGGGTCTCATGTATATTCTCGCCCGTTGATAAATCCATTAAGGTATCGCCACCCCATTTACAGCTCCACACGGCTTTCTCCACTTCCTCTTCTATGCCGGAGTTGTTATGCGAATTGCCTATGTTCGTGTTAATCTTCACAAGGAAATTCGTACCGATTATCATCGGTTCGCTCTCCGGATGCTTGATGTTGGCAGGGATAACGGCGCGACCGGCTGCTACTTCCTCGCGAACGAACTCCGGTGTGATGCGACTCTCCACACCCAATTCCCTACAATTCATATTCTCGCGAATGGCAACATATTCCATTTCTTCCGTTATCACGCCTAACTTCGCATAGTACATCTGCGTGCCCTTACGCTTCGCAATCCAAGAGTTCCGCAACTTGGGCAAACCCTTGCGCAAATCAATATCAATGGTGGGGTCGCTGTAAGCCCCGCTGGTGTCATACACCATGATAGGGGCGTTCGCACGTTCCTTACGTTCTCCGTTCACCTTCATAACGGTAGGGGTAAGGTTGATTTTCCTCATACCCACGCGCAGCTCCGGATGGATTTCCCCCTTCATGTAAATCTTCTCCGAAGAGGGATAGGTTATCTTTATTTTGTTTTCCATAATCTTGATGTTTATAATGAAAGTTTCAGCGTTGTCTATACCTTATATATTAATAGTCGCCTCAACGAACCGTTGCATTTCCACCTTGGGGTTGTCGGCGTGGAGTATCGCCCCACTGACTGCTATTCCGCTCACCCCCGTCTTGGCAATCTCAGGAATGTCCTCGCACAATATCCCACCAATGGCTACAACGGGAACTGACAGACGTTCTTCTTTCATCGTCCGCATCAACCTCGAATAGCCTTCCAATCCCAATAAAGGCGCGAGATTTTTCTTGGTAGAGGTGTACCGGAACGGCCCACAACCGATATAGTTTGCGCCCATTTCGCAGAGTTTACGTATGTCTTCCATGGTGTTGGCAGTTCCACCTATGAGCAACGAGTCATCGTTGAGCTGTCTTCGTGCTTCGTCTATTGCCATGTCTTGTTTTCCCAAGTGCACCCCATCGGCTCGCAACGCCTTCACCAAGTGTACACGGTCGTCGAGAATGAACGTTGCGCCATAAGCCGCACACAATGTCTTCACTTTTCTTCCCACTTGAAGGAAATCATCATCGGAAACGTATTTCATCCGCAGTTGCACCCATTCGCACCCCCCTTTCAAAGCCAATTCCACTCCTTCGGCATAATCGTATCGATGGGTGCGATGGGTAATAAATTGCAAGTTCATCATCGTCTGATAAGTTTTTCGGGTTGGAAAAAGTGGTTCACGGGTCCGAATCCCCTGCCCATCTCCATGTCTGCTCCGGCAGAAAGGGCTTCTCCGACATAGGCTTTTGCCCTCCCCACTGCATCGTTGAGTTGCTTTCCCCGAGCCAAATATGCTGCTATGGCAGACGATAGCGTGCATCCTGTTCCATGAGTGTTGCGGGTGGCAATGGTCTTGCCCTCGAAAAGTTCTCGACTTCCATTCTGAAGATAGAGCCGGTCGGTCTTCTTTTCTCCCTCAAGGTGTCCTCCTTTCACGAGCAGAGCCTTACAACCCATCGTTATAATCAGTTCAGCGGCACGGTCGATGTCGGCTTCCGTCTCTATGGAAACGCCCGAGAGCACTTCTGTTTCGTGAATGTTGGGAGTCAGCAGCTCGGCAAGGGGCAACAGTTTCTCGCGAAATGTTGCCACTGCCGTCCTCTCCATCAGTCTGCTACCGGAGGTGGACACCATGACGGGGTCGATTACGATGTGTTCCACGTCGTATTCTCTCATCGTGTCGGCAATCACGCGAATGGTTTCCACGTCGTTCACCATCCCTATCTTTATCGCGTCGGGGAGCATATCGCTCATCACGGCTCGCAACTGAGCTTCCACCATCTCCGGCGATACGCTTCTGACGGCGAATACTCCCATCGTGTTCTGTGCCGTAATTGCAGTGATGACCGAGGTGGCGTAACAACCCAACGCCGACATGGTTTTTAGGTCTGCCTGGATGCCGGCGCCACCACAGCTATCGGAACCGGCAATCGTCAAAGTAGTGATATATTTCATCGTTTCTCGTTATCTTTTCCTAATAGCATCAATAAGCAACAATCTGTATTCGCCACGCAAAGTGGCAAGCCTTATCGTCAGGAACAAAATATCGGGATGCACAAAATCTGGTAAATGATAAACGCAAATTCTTATATTCGCACTTCCTACGGCAGCATTACCTGCATCAGGTTATACGGGTATAATCTCAGCTCACTCAACAGAGTGGCACCCCTCCTTCGGCTCATCCGAAAGTTTATCTGTCTGCAAATTTACATAAAAATCGCGATATATAAGCCAATGGGAATAAAAAAATGGGAAATAAATTCCCAAATCGCCATCGCCTTTTCTTTTGACGGTAAAAGTGTTAAAACCCAATAATGTCCTAAATATTCTTCATTCATCCCCCAAAAGCTTAGCTTTCACTTTCCAAAAGCTTACCTTTTGCAGTGCAAAAGGTCATGAATTGGGGTGCAAAAGCTAAGCTTTTAAATCTCAATTATTATTATCCTGATTATCAACAGATTACAAAATGTGTCCCCAACACAGTTTTTGTAATATAATTTCATGGTGCCGGGCAGGTAGAATGTTCGCCATCAAGCGTCTGCCATACACCACCTGAATGCGAATTGAAGATATACGCCATATAGGATTAGAGGGAAAGCACGTCAAGTCTTCCATACCCTTCTACCAAATTAATAAACTATAACGCGCCACCACTCACGCCTCGGCATGCCTCATTCGATGGCTCATGCCTCGTTCTATAATGCAGAACAACCTTATTTTCCGGCTGTTCCGCATTTTTTTTTCTTTCAAAGTCGCAATGTCTTAACCCAATCGCTTGAGCTTCACGGTGAAGTGACGCATCAATGGCGCCTCCCATTCTATTGCCACTCCGCGTTTGATTTCCTTGCGCCGGTCGTAAACGTTCTTGAGTGCCGCCGCAATCACATTCATGTGATTATCAGTATAAACACGACGCGGAATACAAAGACGCACAAGGTCGAGTCCTCCAAAGCGGTTTTCGCGCGTTACGGGGTCACGGTCGGCAAGCATGTATCCTATTTCGCAAGCACGTATTCCTGCCTCCAGATATAACTCGCAAGTAAGTGTCTGAGCCGGGAACTCCTCCTTTGGTATGCAATCCAACACCGTGTCAGCATCCACGAAGATGGCATGCCCGCCTGCCGGTCGCTGATAAGGTATGCCGTATTCATCGAGTTTTCCGGCAAGATATGCCACCTGATGAATACGCGTGTGAAGCATGTCGAACTCGGTGTTTTCTTCCAGTCCCACTGCCAAAGCATTCAGGTCGCGACCATTCATTCCGCCGTAAGTGATGTAGCCTTCAAATGGAATGCAGAAGAGTTTCGCTCCCTCAAACCATTCTTTGTTGTTTGTGGCTATGAAGCCACCCATGTTCACGAGTCCATCCTTCTTTGCCGACATGGTCATACCGTCCACATCCTTATACATCTCAAGCGAGATTTCCTTGATGCTCTTGTCGGCATAACCTTCCTCACGAGTTTTAATGAAGTAGGCATTTTCGGCAAAGCGCGCGGAATCCATTACCACCGGCACACCATATTTGTGGCAGAGCGCAACGGTGTCCTTGATGTTCCTCATGCTCACGGGCTGACCTCCTACCGTGTTGTTAGTTATCGTCAGCACCATGAAGGGCACGTTGCCCTTGTTCTCGGTTAGCACCTTTTCCAATTTCTTCAGACACACATTGCCCTTGAACGGCACTTCGAGCTGTGTGTCTTTTGCTTCATCTACGGTTACGTCGATTGCCGTTGCTTTGCGGCTCTCAATATGTCCTTTTGTCGTATCGAAATGAGCATTGCCGGGTATGATGTTACCCTCTTTCACCAAATAGGAGAAAAGCACATTTTCTGCGGCGCGTCCCTGATGAGTGGGAATGACATACTTCATGCCGAAGATGCGCTTTACCACGCTTTCAAACTTATAGAACGACGTGGCGCCGGCGTAGCTCTCATCGCCCAACATCAGTGCCGACCATTGTCTGTCGGACATGGCACCCGTACCGGAGTCGGTGAGGAGGTCGATATAAACTTGTTCGGATTTCAACTGAAACACGTTGTAGTGTGCTTCCTTGAGCCACTGTTCGCGCTCTTCGCGCGTGCTTTTGCGCATGGGCTCCACCATCTTAATTTTCCACGATTCTGCAAAAGGTAATTCCATAAATCTTAGGTGTTTAGTGTTAATAATAAATATTTTAGTCTGAAAGCAATTGTCCAAATGCTTTTTCATACTGACACAAAGATACGGATAAAAAAAATAATTCGCACTTTATTTTAGTGAAAAAGTGTTTACTTCGCCCCTTGCCCCACCATCGTTAAGAAAGGGAATGATACTATCGCTCTCCGGTTTCGGAAGGAGGCAGCAATCGGTCGTTCACCATTCTGTACATATACTGATGGATGACTGCTTTCAGCTCTTGCTCCATTCGTGCTTGCCAGGGTACTTTTCCCACGAGATTGTGCCGCATGAGTCGGTCGGAGAGTCTGTACATACCTTTCACCTTCTCACCATCGAATTGCAGGGTACAATCGTTCTTGGTATATTGGTAAACGCCGTTGATATAGTTCAGCGCGTAGGTGTCTTTAGAAGTCGTATGGAACAAGTCGCAACCAAAGGAAAGATAAGGTTTGTTGTAGCCCAAGATGCCGAACAAGGTGGGCATGATGTCGATTTGTTGCGCGATGCCGGGACGCATTCCCGGACGTATTTCCCCCGATGGGTCGTAGATGATGAAAGGTGCTGCAAACTCTCCGATTTCGGTTTTGTACTCAGGATGGTCGCTTTGGTTGGTGTGATCGCTTGTCAGGATGAATATCGTGTTCTTAAACCATGGTTGTTTGCGTGCCGAGTCGAAGAATCTGCCAATCGCCATATCGGTATAGCGAATACATTTATGAATGGGCAATGTCCCTTTCGGGAACGTCTTTTCGTATTGTTTCGGTACAACGAACGGATGATGGCTCGAAACGGTGAAGAGAGCGGTCATAAACGGTTGTTTCATCTCTCCCATCTTCGCGCAGAAGTATTGCAGAAAAGGCTCATCCCAGATGCCCCAATTGCCATCGAAGTCGGCATCTCCGCCAAATCGTGGGTCGGCACTGTAGTCCTGTCGTCCGTAATAAGCTTGAAAACCTATTTTGTTGGCAAAAGCTAAAAAACCCATTGAACCGCGATTGGCACCATGGAAGAAAGCCGTTTGATAGCCCCACTTAGACAAATAGCCCGGAATGCCCATATAAGCATTCATGGATGCCGGCGTGAGCACGAAGGGTTCGATGAACATCGGGATGCCACAGAGCACGGAAGGCATACCGTCGATGCTCTTATGTCCGTTGGCGTAGGAATGCTCAAATACACAACTTTGCGCAATGAGCTTATCTACGTTTGGCGTATATCCCTTGTATTTGCCACCTTCTAGCTGCTTGTTGTAGGCTCCGATGTATTCGCGTCCGAAACTCTCGACAATCAAAATGACCACGTTTTTCTTTTTCGCAACGGCATTGGGCAGTGGTTTTTTAATGGGATTGAAGAGTTGTGCCGATGCTTCCGGAGAGGAAAAGTAATCGGGAACGACAAAAACGCTCTTTCCGATGGTGCGTATCAGCGAAAAAGGGGTGTTGAGAACAAGCGCGCAATCAATGGGGCGCGAAACGTATTCGTTGGCGTTATTGATGGTGATGGGACGCACACCACTCTGCAATCCACCTCGGGCACCGCCCACACACAACACGGCGGCAATTAGGAGACAGAGGAAATTGATGCCTGAGAATTGCCACCTCCGGCGAGGTGATGAGAAATGGAAAAGGCTGCTCTCGGGCATTCGGTAGCATTTGAAAAGCAGCCACGTAACCACGATGAAGAGAAGCAGAAGATACCAATGTCCCACAAGTTCGGTTCCGATGATGGAAGCGAGGTTATTCTCGTTGCCGAACTCTCGAAAAACGCTGGTGGTGGTGCGCCGGAGGGTAAAGGGAAAGTAAACGGAATCGATGAGATTAAGAGCAAAACAAAATGAGTTCAACACAACAAAGACGGCGCGACAGAACTTATGGTATCCGAGAGCTTCTTTCATCCATAGGGGTAAGAGCATGAGGAGGATGTAGAAAGCGTTGGAGTAAACGATGGCGGAGGTGTCGAACAACAAGCCACCACGCAGCAATGTCGGCAAATCGCTCCAAGAGAAGCCCACGCTGAAGATGCCGTAGTTTTCCAAGAAATAAGCTACGCGCGCCATAAAAAACACAATATACGCCAACAGCAAATTCATAATCATTGCCACTGCCGGCTTTAAGGAAAGAAAAACTATGTTTTTATTGCTCGTTGTTCTCATTTGATACAAGGATATGGTGTCCGAATAAAAAAAGCAAGAAGTCCGGAATTAGATTTCCTGCATATCGTGCAACTTCTTATAATATCCATTCAATCTCATCAGCTCCTCGTGTGTGCCACGTTCTACGATTCTGCCTTCGTGCATTACGCAGATTTCATCAGAGTTTTTGATGGTGGAAAGCCGATGGGCGACAGCGATGGTGGTGCGCGTCTTCATGAGTTTGTATAGCGCGTCCTGAACAAGTCGTTCGCTTTCGGTGTCGAGAGCCGAAGTAGCCTCATCGAGAATGAGTATAGGAGGGTTTTTCAAGATGGCACGCGCAATGCTCACTCGTTGTCGTTGCCCTCCCGACAAACGCCCTCCACGGTCGCCGATACAAGTTTCATAGCCTTTTTCACTTTGGGAAATGAACTCGTGAGCGTTAGCTATCCTTGCTGCTTCGCAGATGTCCGCATCGTCAGCGTTGGCTCCAAACGTTATGTTATTTTTGAATGTGTCGTTGAAAAGGATGGCTTCCTGATTGACATTCCCTATCAGCTTGCGCAAATCGTGCAGTCTGAGGTCTTTCACGTTTATGCCATCGATGAGCACTTCGCCCTCTTGCACGTCATAGTATCTGGGGATGAGGTCGAGCAAAGTGGACTTTCCGCTTCCGCTCTGCCCTACCAAAGCGATGGTTTTACCTTTGGGAATGACGAGGTTAATGTCTTTCAGAATCCAATGACGGTCTATCTTTCCCTCGTTATCCTTCACTCCGTCATAGGCGAAACTAACGTGTCGGAATTCTATCTCGTGCTCAAATCCGGCGATATGCTTCGGTTGCTTTATCTCTTTTATCTCAATCTCTGCTTTCAGAATCTTATCGATTCGCTCCATGGATGCCATACCTTTTGCAATGTTATAGCCTGCTTTCGACACCTCTTTGAGCGGATTTAAGATGCTATAGAGTATGACCATATAGTAAATAAAAGTGGGACCGCTGATAACAGGGTACTCGCCCAAGACGAGGGTGCCGCCAAACCACAACACGATGATTATCATAATGGTACCCAAGAACTCGCTCATCGGGTGTGCCAACTGTTGGCGAATGTTCACTCGCATGATGTCATCGCGATACATGGAATTGATGCGATCGAAACGTTCGTTCATCTTTCCCTCGGCGCAGAATGCCTTGATGATGCGCAATCCGCCCAGTGTCTCTTCCACTTGGCTCATGGTGTCGCTCCAAAGGGCTTGTGCCGTGATGCTGCTTTGCTTGAGTCGTCTGCCCACAAATCCCATAAACCAAGCGAAAACAGGAACGAAGAGAAGGGTGAAGATGGTTAATTGCCACGAAATGACGATAAGCGTAACGAAATAGATTACGATCAAGATGGGATTCTTGAAGAGCATATCAAGCGATGCCATGACAGAATTGTCCACTTCCTGTACGTCTCCGCTCATCCGCGCAATGATATCGCCTTTTCGTTCCTCGCTGAAGAAACTCAACGACAAGGAGGTTATCTTGCGATAGAGATGGTTTCGCAAATCGCGAACCACTCCCGTGCGAATGGGGATGATAGATGCTGACGCAAGAAAATAAGAACCTGTTTTCAGAAGGGTGAGAAATCCCATCGCCAATCCTACGATAAGGAGTGTCGTAGCCGGACCCCAGCTTGTTACGAATATCTGCGTGTAATAATCGGCGTTATTGGAAAGCACGTCTTTCAGTGAGCCTTCGCTCCACGACATGATGTGTGTGGCACCCGTACCGGAATCTACCTTGAAGAGAATTTGCAACAAAGGAATGATGGCTGCAAACGAGAAGATATTTAATATGGCAGATAGGATGTTGAAAAACACCGCTCCCATAAGATAATTCTTATAAGGCGGGATAAATCTGCGCAATACTTGGATAAAATCCTTCATGAAATACAAAGATATAAGTTTCGGAAGAAACTAACAAATTTTTATTTATTTCGTTGTCTTGAATTATGATTTTTTATCCATGATGAGAGCTTACGGAAGTTTTCCTGCGAAAAACGATCCCTTGTCACCTGCCGTTTTCACCTTTCATGGAAAAGCCATTTCTCTCAACAACCGGGCATTTGCAATGCCAAGGATAGATGCCGGACGACTAATCCCCTATCTCGCCCATCAGCGTTGCCGAGCTGGAGCTTGTAATTCTCACCTTGACGGTATCGCCAATGTGCAGGTTTCCGCGTGGCACAATCACTGCCTTGTTCTGCTCCGTGCGTCCCATGAGCTGTTCGCGACTGCGCTTGCTGAAGCGTTCGATGAGCACTTCAAATTCTTTCCCCTCATCCTCTTTGTTGCGTTGAGCCGATATTTCTGTCTGGAGCTTGATGAGGCGGTTCAGGCGGTTCACCTTTTCCTCTTCCGAAACATTGTCGGGCAGATGCTTCGCGGCGTATGTGCCGGGACGTTCGGAATACTTGAACATGAAAGCGGAGTCGAATCGACACTCGCGCACCAGGGAGAGCGTCTGCTCCATGTCGTCGGGCGTTTCGTCGTGGTAGCCCACGAAGATGTCGGTGGTCAGTCCGCAATCGGGGATAATGCGCCTTATGGCAGCCACTTTCTCCAAATATTCCTCTCGAGTGTATTTGCGATTCATCAGCTTGAGCACCTTGCTACTGCCACTTTGCACCGGGAAATGAATGTGTCGGCAGATGTTCGGCTCCTCTGCCACGGCATGCAGAATATCCTCCGTCATGTCCTCGGGATTGGAAGTGGAGAAGCGCACACGCATATCCGGAACATTTCGCGCCACTTCGCGCAGCAACTCGGCGAAGGAGGTACCCTCATCGGGACGCTTTCCGTTGGGCAGCAACCCGTATGAATTAACATTCTGTCCAAGCAACGTAACCTCCTTGAAACCGCGGTCGTGCAAATCGCGCACCTCGCGCAGGATACTCTCCACGTCGCGCGAGCGTTCGCGTCCGCGTGTGAAAGGAACGATGCAATAATGGCAGAAGTTGTTGCAACCGCGCATGATACTAACAAAGCCCGATACACGATTTCCACCGATGCGTTGCGGAACAATGTCGCGATAAGTCTCCGTGGTGGATAAATCTACATCCATGGCTTTATGACCGTTCTCGCAACGTGCAATCATCTCCGGCAAGTTCAAATAAGCATCCGGACCGCAAACAAGGTTGGCATAATGATTTTCTATCAAGTCCTTGCGCACACGTTCTGCCATGCAACCCAAGACACCGAGGATGAGGCTCCTACCTTTTTTCTGTTCGGCATGGAGCGTCTCGAGCCGATTGTAAATCTTATTCTCGGCATTCTCGCGGATGGAACATGTATTCAGGAAGATGGCGTCAGCCTCTTCTTCCTTCTCGCAAATCTCATATCCTGCCATTCCCATGATGGAAGCAACCACTTCCGAGTCTGCCACATTCATTTGACAGCCGTAGGTCTCTATAAAGAGTTTCTTCATGAAGCTAAAATATTCCCAAAGTTAAGATGCAAAGGTAAGAATTTGTCGGCACACTCGCAAATCTTTTCACGTTGCGTGAAAAACATTGTCGGCACGATGAACAGAACAGAGCAAAAAGTCAGCAATAAGGGGGGAAAATTAGCACAGAAAAAATCTATTGATAATCAGATACTTACAACTCACATTTCAAAAGCTTAGCTTTTGCGCTTCAATACATGACCTTTTGCATTGCAAAAGCTAAGCTTTTGGAAAGTGAAAGCTAAGCTTTTTATAAATGGAATGAAAATTTTAGAAAACTATTGGGATAAAACGGATAAAATAATGGGACCGAGATGCTCTTCTGTACTCAATGATATTCAAATGTTTTAGAAGATGGTAAATCGTCTTATAAGAGAGAGTTTATCAATGTTACGCGGATTGTTGATTTTTCCTGTTTCAAATGCATTCAGAACTTTGGGAACAATATCAAATGCTAATGCATAATTTATCCGTTGTTCCTCTAACGGGTCTTTCTTTTTAAAAGGATTCCACATAGTCACTAATGTTTAGTTGTTTTGAGTATGAATAGCTATTTTGGAGAAATAGGTATTATCATCCCACTGAGGAATTTCTGAGACATTGATGTCTGGCAAGAGAAAATCCTCTTTATCTGGATGTTCTGCTAATATTTTTTCATCACTGACAGTAAGTCTTGAACGTATCTTTTTGAAGAATTTTACTTCGGCATATTCTATGCGGTTGTCTGCTTCAATTGCTTTGATGGCAAGTGACACTATTAGTAACTGTTCTGTTTCATTCAAATCCACAGAATTTAGTTCTTTAAGATAAGATTGCAAGAACATTCCACCTTGCTCATTGATTTCTGTAATCCATGAGTTGAGGTACATCTCTGAATCAACATCGTGGAAGATACTGTTTTTTGCACACAAATCTCTAACCATATCTACTTCCTCTGTAGCAATATCTCCATCACAAGCGATGCAACAGAAAACGGTTTTTAAGTATAATTCTTATTTTGTCATAACAGTAATAATTTAAACGTTAAAACCTATACGAGGTCTATCATTAGTCTTCTTAACTTTCTCCCCATTCATCATTGCTCGAATACGCTCGTATTTGCGTAATTCATTGTTGCTAAGTGAAGGAGTAGTGTTTGTAATTGTAGCCATCAATAACTCCATCGTTATTTTGCTATGTTGGCGAAGTGCATTTCGTGACGCATCATTGACTATCAGTTGTATATCAGCTGAGACATAACCTTGGCTCATATCAGCTAACCGCTGATAGTCTATTCCAAAATCGTAAGGGCGTTTTTTCAAATATAACTTGAACAATGCCATTCGAGCTTCGGTGTCAGGCACACCAATGTAATACTTTTTATCCAAACGTCCAGCACGCAAAATCGCAGGGTCAATCATATTTGGATAGTTGGTTGCCCCAATAATAAAGATGCCTTTTTCTCCAGTTCTATCCATCTGTGCCAACATCTCATTCACGGCGCTTCTTGACATTTCATGCACATTTCCATCATCGCGATTAGGGACAAGTTCATTCATCTCGTCAATGAAAATCACTGTTGGTGCGTTCTCCTCTGCCTCTTTAAACATCTTGGCAATATTCTCTTGCGTAGCATTAACATAACGGCTCTTTAGAGTAGCTGGCGTGATGCACATAAAGTTGAATCCGACCTCTTCTGCAAAGTGTTTTGCAAAAAATGTCTTTCCACAGCCAGGAGGACCATACAGCAACATCCCATTTGGAATAGTTACACCATAGCGATGGTATTCTTCGGGATTGTGGAGAGGTTCGATAACTTCTTCACGCATTTGTTGCTTCAACTCTTCCATTCCGGCAACTGCTGCAAAACCTTCACCTTTCTTTTTGATAGCGGAAGAAACTGGTGTGTTGTCGGATTGCTGTTGTGATAAAATCTTACGTTTCGTAGATTGGCGTTCTATCTTTGCATCTCCGTCAATAGCCTTTATAAACTCATCTGCACTTTGAAATCTATCTTCGCTATCATAGCTTAAAGATTTTGATATCACATTCAGCAGTTGATCGTCAAGTTCATACTTGTCCTCTTTTGTGAGTACAAGTTCTTTGTCTCGTTCTGCCAAGATGGAATCAATAACATCTTGCCCACGCTTTCTTGAAACATCTAAAAACCAAGGCAACTCTCCATAAAGGAGATGGTACATCATCACTCCAACAGAATAGAGGTCTGTCTGAATAGAACATACTCCAGAAAAACGTTCTGGCGCAAGATAGAATGGATTTAATTCATCCAAGTCTGGCTTGGCTGGTGATTGGTTCAAGAATCTTGCATATCCAAAATCTATAAGTTTCAAATCCTGTAATTCTCCAACGAGATTAAGGAAAACGTTTTGTGTCGTCACCTCATTATGGATAACAGGGATTGGCTGTGAATGCAGAAATGACAATGCTGACAATACCTCCTTTGCTATTGTTTTTATCTCATAAACGCTGATTTCATCATCACGGACAATTCTCTGTGACAAAGTTTCTCCGCTTACAAATTCCGTGACGAACCAAGCATATTGACTTCCGTTCATCATCATATTGCCAGAGTCTATAAACTGACAAAGATTATGGTGGTTCAACAGTTTGGCAATCTCAACCTCTATCACTCGACCATTATCATCAATCTGATTACGATTGAGTTTTGAGTAATTGATAAGTTTCAAGAAGCGGGTCTTGCCACTTGTTTCTTTTACACGATAGGTTTCCGCATAAGACCCTTGCTTATGCGGAAACGCTACTGTGTATGTACCTATATTGTCGTTCTTCTTGAAATGCATAAAGACTATATTTACTATTTCAATAAACCACCAGCATTGACTGCTTCTTCATTCGGCATAAGGTCAATAAGACCACATGCTATTGGGTGAAGTTTGTCAACAGACGGCTGATTGTTAATCTCTTCCAAACCTCTGTTGATAAGTTGGCGAGCTCGTGACGCGTCTTTCCAACGAATTGTTCCAAAACGATTATGGCAATCACGGATAAGTCCCATGCACTGATATACCAAAGTTAAGTGAACAAACAAACTGCCGATTTGATCAAGGATTTCACGACCAAGTTTAGCATCCTTCACTCGAATGACATTATCTACTTGACTACGGATTTGATTGACCAATTGAGCTGACTTATCATTACCTAAGTCGTTTTGTGCTTTCTCCAGTCTGTCAAATTCTTCTCGGAGTTCTCTTTCTACACGTTGCCATTCTGTACTATCGTCAAGTTCCTCTATTTTTCGTAGAACTTCCTTTAAATTAGATTGGGTACGCATAGGGTCGTTACCACTTGAAGCTAATTCTTTTACAGCATCAAGTTCTTTATTCAACTCTTCGACAGAGATACCAGAAGAAAGCAATGCCTCAATACTTTTTTGAGCAGAACCCAATTCTTTGTTTACCCACGAAATAGCATCCTCAGAAGACTCACGTTTGCTTAAGTCTAGTTCTTTTTTTACCGTGAAGTCTACAGATGGGAAATACACCTCCATTGTCATCATTTCTGAGGAATCAACGTGCAGAGTGATTTCCACATTGGAATTCTCTGGGATGAGCTGTTCAACGTCATCACCAGTAACAACAACATTAGATATTTGCGTATTTAATGCAGCTGTTTTCCCTTCGGCTTCTAAGCCTGACACTTGATAAACAGGAATAGACAACACGTCAGTAGAAACTCCAGGGCGCAATGCCTGTGTCGTTTTTCTATCAGGCACAACACCTACGGCTGGCAGAGGCTTGTTCTTTTCCAACCCTTTGGCTGGTAAGAATACACCACGCTTCTTGATGTCATTATAAACTGCTATACCTATATTATAAGGAAGAGGTGCAGCACCTACTTTGACACCTTGGATAATGGTAAATTTAGAAGGGAAAATCTCTACAGCATTGCCTTGCTGATTGTAAGCCTTTACTTTAAATGTGTTTGGCTTACCTTCAAGCAAGAATGCCTCAATAACATTGCCATTTGTATCTACAGAAATTCGGTCACTTCTCCATGCGCCATCTGCACGCTGCAATTCGATAGATAACTCGTTAGGACTATTGTTTCCTGTCTTTTCTTTGTCGATGCTGATGCTTACCCATTCTGATGATTCGACCGATGTTGATTCATAGCCAACTTGCAGAAACACAATATCCGCCTTTGCTTCCTTTTTAATTTCAGCCTCATTAATATTTGCATCTATTGTAGAAGCATAAAGAGCAGCTCCACGTGCAACTACGGTCATTGGGTTAATACTGGTATCAACATTTTGCGTAACCTCTTCTTTCAACATATCACGAATTATTGGCGAATAGGTTGGTCCGCCAACAAGTATGAGTGAAGACAAGTCTTTTCCAGTAAGCCCATTTCGTTCTAAAAGATTCTTACAAATGTTGACAGCTTTTTGGTACTGTTCGCCAATAGCGTCAATAAGCTGGTCTTTTGTAATTGTAATTTCAAGGTCAATGTCCTCGCCATTGTCATCTTGCCCCAGATTTAAGTTGCGGTCATAAGTGGAATAATCTGCGTTGTCAGCAAATGACAATGCTATTCTCAATTCCTCGGCTGGACCTTTAAGAGCATCCATTAAGGCTTTCTTCTTCCATTCCGTAGTCTCATATGAAGATAGGGCATAATCTTCTTTCAAACTTGGCATAAGAATTTTGTTGACAACAGCTTCATCAAGATTCTTGCCACCAAGGTAGTTGTCACCTTCTGTATCGAACACGGTCAAAATGCCATCTTCGACCTTAACCAAAGCCGCATCAAAAGTTCCACCTCCAAAGTCAAAAACCAACCATTTGCCATCTTTCTTCTCACTTGACAAACCATATGCCATACAAGCAGCTATAGGCTCCTGTAACAATTCACATTGCTTGAAGCCTGCAATACGTGCAGCCTTCATTGTGGCATCTTTTTGTATTGCGGTAAACATGGCTGGCACTGTAATAACCACCGAATTGACCGTTTCATCATTGATAAGGCTTTTCAGTTCTTTCAAGACCTCTGCAGAAAGCTCTTCAGGGGAATAGCTTTTCTTGGGCATATTTTCATTGGAATACTTCTTGTCAGAACCCATTTCACGCTTAAACTCCAAATAACCACACTCTTTTGGGGGCTCATTCTTGCTCAAAGCAGTGATAGCATCGGAATATACAGAATCTTTAGCTTTCATGCCAATACGCAAGGCACGTTCTCCCTTCTTGTTCTTTGAGAAATAGACACAAGAAGGCAATGTGTCCATGAGGTTTTTAGTCTGTTTGATAACAGACTCACCATTCTCCATTCTGGCTATAGCCGAGTTTGTCGTACCAAGATCTATGCCATAGTCTATTTTGATTCTTGCCATAATTATCGTATTTAAATATTTTGACTTACTACGATTTCTGCAGGTTGTATCATCTTGCCATTATAATTAACCTGCATCTTGATCATTCCTGTGATTATACGCTTGCCTTCTGGTAAACTTTCGTCTGGAACGAATCTTGTTTGAAATTGCATACCATCGTTATATTCCTGTCCGAGCAAACTAATGATTTCATAGCCATTAGCACGCACATTGTTTATCATACGGTCTTTTGCTTGAACAAGTTGTTTGTAACCTCTAACGGATTTATCCATTTTTGAAAGGTTAGTCTCTATTCTTGCTATTTCATCCGCAAGTTTTACCACAAGTGAATGGTCTGGCTCTCCTGTTGTTTTGTTTGCTGACGGAACAGAAGCATCAAGTTGCTTTTGAACAATAGCAAGGAGTTGGTTGTCTAATTTTATCGATTCTTCTTGCATTTTAGTTTGGGCTGCTTGTAATGCCTCTTGTGCTCTACGAACATCTCCAATAGTTGATGTCCCTGATTTAATACGTTTCGTTAACCAACATGCTACACCTACTATAATGGCAAGGACAACTATTACGACAATGACTCCATACAAAGTACGAGATTGAAGTTGATCTTGGTTGGTACGAACATTATTATCTGTAGCGTCAATTTTTCCATTTATATTTTCTCTGTCTGTAGATTGTGCTTCTTCTAAAGATTTGCACTTATCTTGCAAACTGTCAATAGCCAAACGTTGTGCATCGTTCTTCTTTACTAGTGTTTGTATTTCGCATTCTGCAACATGCTGACTCTCAATAAGCTTTCGCAAATTATTATCTGCGTTTACTTGCTTGGTCTGTAAAATAGAACACTTTTCTTCCAAAGCCTTAACCTTGTCTGTATTATCGTTTATCGACTTGGCATTAACATACTGACAACTAATAACTGCCAGTATTAAAATTGTAAATATCTTCTTCATATTATCATTGATTAAACAATCCACACCCCAATTAATACTAATACTCCTGATAATATGCAAAATCCTGCAGCAAAATCTCCGTCATTTGCTACACAAATAGCACCTGCAATACAGCCAAGAACTATCCATACAATAAAAGCGATCAAATAACCATTATTGGAAGAAGAATTAGAACTTGGCGAACTATAACTGTTTGTTGATGTTGTCTGTCTATTCGCAGATGCTCTATTTGTTGTTGAGGCATAGGAGCGTGCTGTAGTAGTAGGTTTCCTCTGAGTTAGTCGTGAGGATGATGAACTTGGCGTATAAGTAGATGTAGAAACACCCAGTTGTTCACACAGTCCTTTTAGTATTAAGCGATTTTCGCTATATCTACCACTCTTGTAATCGGCTTCCATATCAAAGCCATCCATTATTATCGTGGCTTTCCATGCTTCTTCCAAAACAGATTTCACATGAGTAATTCCAAGAATAGCTGCTAATGCAGCATTCGGGTCGTCTTTGTCTGCACTAAATATAGATTGTGCTTCATTAACCTCAGCGATAACATTACTTAGAGCGTTCCCCACTATTTGGGTTGAAATTTTAAGATAATAGGAATTAGATACGCCAAGTTTGCGCTTTATAGACTGAATATGCGGCTTCGTATTATTTAGCAACGTAACAGCATGGCAGATTTTATCTGGTAACAAGCAGTATTTACGCAATTCCTCATGAATAGCTCTATCTTCCACAAAAACTTCAGATGGTGGTAAATTGTCAATAATCCTTTGAAGAATATCAACATTCTCTTTACATCTATCTTTAGCCATTTGTCCTACAGCAATGCTTTTTGCATATTTCTGCAAGCTCATGGCTTTGTGCGCAGCATCAGGCTCTTCAGAATCATTAAAGTAGTCAATTCCGCATTGCAGAATTTCAAGTCCCAACTTATCTGCAATCATTTGGTATTGCAAATCTTTCGTGGAGAGAAAACCTTTTAATTGCAAGATGGCATTCCTTGTATTTCTCCTTAATGTCTCTCCTGCATTTAGCCTTGCGTTTGAACCTTTTCCTTTGGTTTTTTGAGCAATGTTGATTGCCTCTTGTATGCTATCAACAAGAGGCTTAACAGCTTTTTCTCCTATATGTTCTTTCCATGAGTTATTGGTAATGAAAGGCAAAAGTTTGCTTGCGCCTATTTCATCACAAAGTATATCAAGAAATGAAAAAGCCAAGCTTGATACATCAAAATTTCCACCTGTTCCAATTATTGTAGATACAAATTGGTTAAGGTATTGTGTGTTCCCATACAGAACTTCGGCACACATAATGGCAAAGTTGTATTTTTTGCGCATTAAAGCACACACAATACGATTCTGTAAAGCCGATAAACATTCCCTTTTTTGCCATATTTCCTCAGCTTTATCTATTTCTCCTGCGAAAAGATGATTAAAAGCCACTTCATCTAATGGAGTCATTTTTATAAACCAAAATTGAGCATGCAAAATTTGGTCTTTGGGCAAGGTGATTTTGGCTTCAGCATCTGCTGCTGAAGCTTCTGTACGATTAATGGATGAAAGATATTGTGGCACATCTAAAGGAAAAGAAACGGATTTGCCCACCTTCAAAAACGCTTTCATGCGATTGTGATTAGCCAGTCTTTCCTTTGTAGGAGAGTTTGAATAGACTCCTAACTGACGATATGGATTGTTTTGTAGTATATTCATTCTAATTTCGTTAACAAATAAAGCCAACCGACTCCCTTGTTGACGAAATCCACTCACTAATACACACGAAAAAGCGCGGAGCCAGTTCTGTCACTCGTTCCACGATCGATAGGCCTTCGCATTGCCCTGTAAGTCGAAACGAGCAACGCCGAAAGCCCCACGCCAGTGTAAGTATATAGAAAGCACTCTTGACAACAAACAATAGATTTGTCCGAAGCCAATGAGGACTGTATATAATACACCCCATGAGGCGTTCTGCATTGCTTTGTTTTTGACTTACAGTTGAATTTGCGAAGTTCATCGATCGTCAAAACCAAAGCGTACAAAAACGCCTTTTACCATATGTATGCCTAATCCAACCTCTGCCCATCGGGGCTTTCTGTATAGGTATAGACGATACAAAGATAACACTTTTTTCTTAGAAATTGCATTATTTACGCGGATTGTTGAATTATTGTTGCATTTTCCTGCCGGTGATGAAAGGCACGAAACGATAGATAAGCCACGTCAGAAAGGCGGTGAAAAGACATACCAAAAGATAGGCTGTCATGACCTGATAATATTCTCCGGAGTAACTCATATTCGCTTTCTGAAGCCCGACTGACACGAGCAGAGGTATTCCTCCGGAAAGGAAATAAAAGACAATGCTGCGACATCCTATCCATTCCATCCAACCAATGCTGTTGAAATATTTGGCAAGATGAACGAGAAAAAGCGTTGCGAACGTCATATCGATGACAAACACATACCAATTGGTCACGGCTATGGGCTTGATGAGTAAATTGATGTTGTTTTCATACTCATATATCTTCATGACCACTACACATAAGAGAAGAAAGGATGTAGAGAATGGGGAGTGGATGGCATTGAAAGCTTGCTCGTGTCGGTGGTAAACATAGCCGAGATAGAGGATGGGGAGTGCCATGCAGGCATTGTCTAATTGCCAATAAAGCGGAAAATGGCACGTGGATAACCAAACGCAACCGGCAAACGACAGGGTGACCATTGGCAACAATATACACCATTTCCCACGACTAATCCACAACAGCAAGGCAAACGCGGTTTCGGCAACCGCCAAGGCTGCTATGAACCATGATGCCTCACCTGTGAGCACGGCAAGGAACGTATTGGCAATGTCGCTACCGTGCGCAAGTGCTTTGGGAACTGCCAAGGTACAAGTGAAAATGAAGTAAGGCATCAGGATGCCACGCCCTATGGAAATGAGTTTGGAACGAAGAGAGAAACCACTGTCCTTGTGAAACAAATAGCCTGATAGAAAGAAAAAAACCACGAGCACATTCGCCACATAGAGGTTGTAGTCGATGATATTGCCGCCCGTATAGTAGATTTCCGTATGGTCCAACAGGATGGCCAACATAGAGAAACCGCGCAACAGGTCGATCCAAGTCTTTCGTTCATGCATGGCGAGATGGTTCTTTGAATAAGAGAAAAGCAGCCTTGTATTCACGCTTTCTTAACAAGCGGAAAGCCGATGCGCCAAACAGAGAGAGCAACAATATGTAATATAAAAGGTAGAAAAACATGAGTTACCGAATGAAAGGTAAAGGGTGTTTCATCTTACAATGGCTATTTTGCATACTGTTCCGTTGTCGCCGTTTTGATCGGCCGTCTGCACCATGTAAACTCCCGACGCCACTCGCCGTCCTTTCTCATCGTTTCCATCCCATACGAAGCTGCCACCATTGCTGGTTCCCTTTGCCACAAGTGCGCCATTGGAAGTAACAATCTTGATGTCCGCGTTGTTGGTAAGTCCGACTATGGTAATCGGACCGGTATAACCGGGTTTCACCGGGTTGGGATAGGCATAAGTTACGTCCTTACTCATTTTCTCCACCGGTTCGGTTGCATCGCTCATGTAGGAGCACAATCCCTTGTCCGTACCGAAGAACACCTCACCGGTCTTGTCGTTGATGGCAATGCTCTCGATGGTGGCGGAGAGCAACGGACTGTTCGATGGCAGGAAATGATAAATTTGCTGCTTTCCGTCGGCACTAATGAGATAAACGCCATTGTTGCTTGTCCCGAACCATTTGCGACCTCCTCCATCTATCTCCATGCAAGTAATATCAACACCTGCCAACAGATAATCGGCAAGATTGGTACCATCATCGCGTGGCACTTTTATTTGCTCGAAAACCGCCTCATCAGGATGTGCCATTTCCGCTGCTCGGAGCAATAAAGGTCCGGCATTGGTGCCAATCCAAATGTCGTGATTCAAATCTTCTGCCACACATTTCACTGCGGTCAGACCTACAGTGCTTCCGTCCTGATTTACGAAACGTGTATAGGCATTCAAGCCATCGGATGAAGGCTGATAACAAAACAAAGCCGGGGCATCAAAATGTTTATTCACGAACCAAAGCAGATTCCTGCTGTCAAGCAGAACATTGCTCAAGATGCTCAGCCCCACTCCTTTCCTCATAAGGGCTTCATGAGGGTGAGGAACCATGGTTCCATCGGGAAGAAGCTCAAAGAGTGTTTGCGATTTGGATTGACTGTTCAATATCCACAAACTGCCCTTGTCGTCGAAACATAATCCCAAAACAAGCAAATAGTTATTGTCCAGTTCTTTGTCCTTGTCCATCGCCGGTCGTAAAGGGCTATTGTCCTTATTGAAGAAAGCTTTTAATTTCCCATTTAGGAACTCATACAAACCGGTTTTGCCACCCGCGAAGACATGTTCCGGATTCTTTGGATCGATGGCAAGGCAGTTGATATCCTGATAGCTGTATCCCGTTATACCGGAAATGTTGTCTTGGAAGATGCTCCACTCTTCATTCTCGTTGAGCACTTGAATGGTTCCCGGATGCGCCAATTCCACCATTCCCGACTCGAAAATCCCACCTGTCGTATAGAGACGGTTGTTCTTGAACTGCATGAAGAAGAAGCGATTGTATTTCGGACCTCCGGGATTGAGTGTTCTTGCCTTTGCCATCAGGTCTGGATCTGCAGCTTTGGTCTGCGGGACGTAATCCCCCACCCTCGTCCAGTTCTTCTTGTCGAGCAGATTGCTGGCCTGTGAGCCTTTGTAGAGCCCGCTTTGGCTGCCGGCAGCATAGATGTTGTCTCCCTCAACATAGGTGTAGTTGACATTGAAGCCAAGGTTATATGTGTCGCTCACTTCGGCATTGGTGACATTGAGTTTGAGAATCCCGAAACCGGTGGAGATGTAACAGAAATTACCGTTCATATAGAGGTCGTTGATGGCTTTGTTCTCGGTCATCGACTTGTTGTAATAATCTGATATATTCGTAATGTTTTCTTTCTCGTCCAATAAGTCGATGTTGCCATTGGCATAGATTATAACGAGCCGTTTGGCAGCATTGTTCCATCCTATAAAGGCGATTTGAGCATCGTTCAGCCCCATCGTCTTGTCGAAAGTGTGTATGCTGTTGTCGCTCTCGTTGTAAGCATAGAGATTGTCGGAAGCCAATACGTAAAGCGTTTTTCCACCTTTCTCCACCCAAGTAATATTGCTATATGCCATGTAGTTCTTCCATGTGGCTACCCCACCGGCTTGAACACGATGGGAAAAGAATGAAAGCAGATAAACAATGGTAAAAAAAAGAAGCCGTTTCGTCATGATTTACTCGATTCGTAATGTACAAAGTACATGAGTTTATAGAAGTTAAACAAAAAAATGCTTGGATTATTGCTTAAAAGTTGTTGTTTTATGATTCTGTGAAGGATACCATAAAGAGATGAAACGATACCACAAATGTGCATTTTCTTGAGCTTATCTATTGTGGCGAGTAATCTGGAATAACCTTTCAGCTCGTTTTTAAAATTGTAAAGTGTGCGGAGCGACTCTTCCGTCTTGGTGATAAACACATCGTTCGGCTCAAAGAAATCGAATAAGACAGGATTGTTGATATGATTTACTTTCAACTGTTTCTTCTGAAAATCCTTTCCCAACAACACATCTTCATATCCATATCCTTTAATGTCGGTGTTATATGGATTCTCTCCCATCAGTTTTTTTCTCACCATGAAGTTTGTACTGGTGTGCTGATAAGGGTGTTTTGCCCTGCTCTCCGCATCTTGCAGCTTCTCGGTTGCACACTCATAGCGATAGCGGAGATTGTCCCCCCATTTCTTTTCATCACCTCCGATTTTCAATCCGCCCACTATGACATCTCCATCGGCATCAAGATAATTGCGAATGAAATGCGGATTGTCGAGCGAAAGGTCTCCATCAATGAAGAGCAGCCAATCTTTTGTGGCTTGTGAAACCAAAAAATTGCGGATGGAAGATCGTCCGATGTTCCGCTCTCTTATGATGTAGCAAACTCCTTTCAGTCTTTCTATCCGCAAATTGTGTTCTGTATAGCTCGCGATGGTGGAACCATCGTCAGCCACTATAATCTCAAAGTCGGCCTGTTCTTCCACACATTGTCGTTGCAACTCCGTAACCAATCTCTCACAGTGGCAGTTATAAGTGGGTAAAAGTATGGAAACAGACTTTTGCATGATGAGAAATCTATTTCTTTAAGTATTCCGCCAACTGCTTCACGGCGCGCGAACGATGTGATATCTTGTTTTTGATTGTCTCTCCCAACTCCGCAAAACTCTTATCGTAACCGTCGGGAATGAATATCGGGTCGTAACCGAATCCCTCACATCCCTGCTTTTCTGTGGCAATTCTTCCTTCCACTCTCCCCTCGAAAAGATGTTCCTCGTCATTAATGAACAGGGAAATCACCGTGCGGAAACAAGCCTTTCGATTAGGATTTCCATCCAATTTATCCAACAATTTTCTCATGTTGGCTTCACTGTCATGGTCAGTTCCTTCAGCATAGCGCGCAGAATGCACACCGGGTTCTCCACCCAATGCCTCAACTTCCAATCCGGTATCGTCGGCAAAACAGTTTAAATGATATTTGTCATGGATGAAACGCGACTTAATGCTCGCGTTCCCTTCCAACGTATCAGCCGTTTCGGGAATGTCCGCATGACAACCAATGTCCGCAAGCGAAACTATCCGGAACTCATTGCCCAAAATTTCTTTTATCTCCTTGAGTTTATGATTGTTGTTGGTGGCAAAAACTATTTTCATTGTTTGATATTTTAACTTAACATCAGGTATCGTGGAAGGAATGAGCCATCATGATTCCACTTCTGTAACATCCTGTTGATTATTCCTGTTGTTCGGCATAGGCATCGTCTTGCATGATGTGCGCCAATGATTTCCGGGCTTTCTTCGTGTTCACTTTCAATCTGTCGAAGCCTTCACCATAAACACCGATGACTGATGTCTGACTAATGAACGCGGAAGGATCGATAAACTTAACGATACGGAAGATGGATTGGCTCTCGTTGCGTTTCGCCATCAGGCAAATTACTTTAATGTCCTTGCCCGTGTACCAACCTTGTCCGTTTAGGATGGTGATGCCACGGTCGCGTTCTTTCATGATGGCATCGGCTATCTCTTCGTATTTCTTTGAGAAAATGAGGAATTGAACTGACTGGCGACGAAGGTTCATGACGTGGTCGAGCATGAAACACTCTATGAACATGGTGCAAAGTCCGAACACCACTTTATGAAATCGTTCCACGTAAGTACCAAATTGCGGAAAGAGCATACAAGTGCCGATGATACAAATATCCACCGCCATGAGTACCTGACCCAACGAAATGTCCTTATACTTATTCACACAAGCCGCAATAATATCCGTTCCGCCCATACTGCCGTTGTTAAGGAACACTGTTGCCATACCTACGCCGGTAATGCAACAGCCTACAATGAGCGACATAAACTCCTGCCCTTCGCCCAAAACCTTAATGAAATTTCCTTTAGCATCGACAGGCATAAGGTCTTGAGCCACTTTCAACAGGAAGTACAGGGCGAAAATGGCATAGATAGTCTTCATCATGAACTTCCAACCGAGAATCTTCAACGCAGCTGCCAACAAGATGATATTGACAATCATGTAAGTGTTCTCAATCTTGAAACCGGTGGCATAAAAGATAATGGCTGAAAAACCGGTCAATCCACCCGTAACAATCTCATAGGGCATGAGAAACACCGTGAATGCAGAAGCGTATAATATCAATCCAACTGTAATGAGGATATAATCTTTCGCCTCACTCCTAATCATTTTCTGATCTATTGTCATAGTTCTTTTATTGAGTTTTTATGGTTTCCGGTTTCTTGTTTGTACAGGAAACTCGGAAACTTTTTTTTATTAGCTTTATTTACAAACAATGTTTACTATCTTCTTTGGTACCACGATCACTTTGACTATGGTTTTACCCGCAATGTATTTTTGACTTCTCTCATCATTCACGGCAGCTTTTTCAATCGCTTCTTTATCGGTATCGGCCGGGAAAGTCATCTGAAAACGAGCTTTACCATTGAAAGAAACAGTGAGCTGCACTTCGCTTTCGGCTAAATAAGCCTCGTTGCATACAGGCCATTTCGCATCGCAAACACTGCCCTTCTCACCTATCTTTTCCCATAACTCTTCGGCGATGTGAGGTGCGAACGGAGCGATGAGGATGAGCAAGCTACGAAGCAAAGCACGATTGTCGCACTTCTGTTGTCCAAGTTCGTTCACGCAAATCATGAATGCTGAAATGGCAGTATTATAAGAGAATAGTTCTATATCGCCACTCACTTTCTTTATCAGTTTATGAACGCTTTTCAAAGATTCTTTTGAGGCTTCATCATTGGAAAGTTCTTGTTGATAAAGTTTCCAAAATTTCTTCAAGAAACGATGACAACCATCTATACCATTGGTATCCCAAGGTTTGCTGGCTTCGACAGGACCTAAGAACATTTCGTACAGACGCAGTGTGTCAGCTCCATATTGCTCAATGATAACATCGGGATTGACAACATTGAACATCGATTTCGACATCTTTTCCACAGCCCATCCGCAAACGTATTTATCGGTTTTGAGGATGAATTCCGCATGTTTGTATTCCGGACGCCAAGCCTTAAATGCCTCGATATCCAACACATCGCCATGCACAAGGTTCACATCTACATGTATAGGAGTGGTTTCATATTGATTTTTCAGTCCGCGACTTACAAACACGGGGGCTTTGGAATGATCGTCGTTGTTGATACGATAAACGAAATTCGAGCGACCTTGGATCATTCCTTGATTCACAAGTTTTTCAAATGGCTCTTCCTTGCAGCTGTATCCATAATCATACAGAAACTTATTCCAGAACCTACTGTAAATCAAATGTCCGGTGGCATGTTCCGTTCCGCCTACATAGAGATCGACATTCTGCCAATATTCATCGGCATTTTTCCCAACGAGAGCTTCCTCATTGTGTGGATCCATATAGCGCAGATAATAAGCTGAACTGCCGGCGAAACCCGGCATGGTGTTCAATTCAAGTGGGAAAACGCTTTTGTTATCAATACAGTTCTTATCCGTGAGTTGTTTGTTTGTTTCGTCCCATGCCCATACCTTGGCACGTCCCAATGGTGGCTCACCGGTTTCGGTGGGTTTGAATTGGTCAATTTCGGGCAATTCCAATGGCAGACATTCCTCCGGTATCATGTAGGGCATTCCTTCTTTATAATAAACCGGGAAAGGTTCGCCCCAGTAACGCTGACGAGAGAAGATGGCATCGCGCAAGCGGTAGTTCACTTTTACGCGACCAATTCCTTTGTCGGTAACGTATTTTTTTGTTGCAGCAATTGCCTCTTTCACACTCAATCCATTGAGTGAGAAGCATCCTTCGGTCTCCTTTACAGGACTGTTTATCACCGTTCCCTCCTTTGCATCGAAGCTCTCTTCCGACACATCGGCACCTTCTATCAATGGAATGATGGGAAGATTGAAATGCTTCGCAAAAGCATAGTCGCGACTGTCGTGAGCCGGAACAGCCATGATGGCACCCGTTCCATAACCCGAAAGCACGTATTCGGAAATCCAAATCGGCAACTTTTCGCCCGTGAACGGATTAATACCGTAAGAACCGGTGAACACCCCCGTAACCTTTCTGTCGCTCATTCGGTCGAGTTCGGTGCGTTTCTTCACATAAGCCAAATATTCTTCCACCTCTTTTTTTCGGTCGATTGCCGTCAGTTTCCCCACAAGTTCACTCTCCGGAGCCAACACCATAAACGTTACACCGAACATGGTATCTGCCCGGGTGGTAAAGATGGTGAAATGACCTTCCTCCATCTCACTCTCCGTTCCATTTTTTATAGGTAGTGGAGTGAGGCTCTTAAATTCCACTTCTGTACCTTCTGAACGTCCAATCCAGTTGCGTTGTGTTTCCTTCATCGAGTCGGACCATTGTACTTTATCAAGACCATCGAGCAAACGTTGCGCATATGCCGACACGCGCAAACACCATTGTTTCATTTTTTTCTGAACAACCGGGAAACCACCACGCTCGCTCACACCATTGACAACTTCATCGTTAGCCAACACTGTTCCCAAGCCGGGACACCAGTTCACCATCGTCTCTCCCAAATAAGCGATACGATAGTTCATCAAAATCTGCTGCTGCTCTTTCTCGTTCATGCTCAACCAGTCGCGAGCCGAGAACATTTTTTCTTCGCCTTGTGCCACATTGAGATTCAGCGTACCTTCCTCTTCAAAATGCCTGATGAGTTCAGCGATGGGGACAGCCTTCTGTTTACAATTGTCGTAACACGAATTGAACATTTTTTGGAAAGCCCATTGTGTCCAACGATAATACTTCGGATCGCAGGTGCGCACTTCCCTGTCCCAATCGAAGCAGAAACCTATCTTGTTCAATTGTTCACGGTAACGTGCTATGTTCTTTTCCGTTGTGATGGCAGGATGTTGTCCCGTCTGAATGGCATATTGCTCCGCCGGCAATCCGTAAGCATCGTAGCCCATCGGGTTCAACACGTTAAATCCTTTCAGTCGCTTGTAGCGTGCATAGATGTCGCTGGCGATATAGCCAAGGGGATGCCCCACGTGCAAACCGGCACCGGAAGGATAAGGAAACATATTGAGCACATAGTACTTCTCCTTGTCTTTATTCTCTGCTACCTTATAGGTTTTTTGCTCAACCCATCTTTCCTGCCATTTCTTTTCTATTTCCGTGAAGTTATATTCCATTCTTTATAACGTTGTTTTATTTTTGTCTAAGAAAAACAAATCTGCCTTGCTTCTTCTCTGTTTACATAGATTTAATAAAGGATATTCAGATGATTTTGCAGCGAATGCCAACATAATCCGTAACGCACTTCTATCCAAAGTGCAAAATTACAAAATTAAAAATCGATTGCAAGGGTTATTTGAAATATTTTTAATTCTGCCTTTAGTGCACGTCAAATCTCAACGATGATTTGCCCACACCAACAAGGATGCAAGCCACTGATGGATAACAATTGAAATAAGGAGTCAGGATTGGACAATCTTTTATGTATCCAATGAAACTCTGAGCAAGTTGCATTGCCACAAGAACGAAAGCAACTGCGACAAAAAAATGAAAAAAAAATCAGATAACCACAGCAGTACCTGAACAACTTACCATGAGCATGGAATTGCCTTGTCCGATGGTTTCGTAATCAATGTCTATGCCCACTATCGCGTTGGCACCCATGGATTGAGCTCTATCCATCATTTCTCTTATGGAAGTGTCTTTGGCTTGTCGCAGCACTTTCTCGTAAGAATTGCTTCTGCCACCGATAATATCGCGAATGCCTGCGAGGAAATCTTTTATAAAGTTGGCACCTATAATGGTTTCTCCTGTTACTAATCCTTTGTATTCCAAGATGGTACGTCCTTCTATGGATGGAGTGGTGGTAATAATCATGATAGAAAATATTTAATTGTTATTGATTCATCGGAAAAATCTAATTCTCCGAAGTCTTTTTATCTAACGAAAAAACTAACGCAATATTTTAGTTAAAATCACTTTTTTTCTTATTCAAATTATTCGATTTTTATGAAGTTTATCATGCCTTGGAAGAGATTATATAAAAATATTTTTGTTGAATGATTATTTCGAAATAAATATAATATAATCTGTTTTATATCATATTACAGTCTATATTATAAACTATAATATTTCAATGCCAACGAAATGATGTTCAATGGGATTGTATTGAGATGGGATTATCCACTTGATTAGTTGATGATCAGGAGGGATGTATCAAGAAGAAAATCAATCTCTATTTTCAAGATACCGTCAATGTATCATCTGTATCTCAACATCTTCAGAAAAAAAAATATAAAAAGAGCGGCGATAAGTAAGCTATCGGGTTTGCAAAACATTAAATAGTGTCCTAAAAATTTTCATTCCATCTATACAAAGCTTAGCTTTCACTTTCTAAAAGCTTAGCTTTTGCATTGCAAAAGGTCATGTTTTGAAGTGCAAAAGCTAAGCTTTTAAATTCGGATTAATATTATACTGATTATCAATAGATTACGAAGTGTATCTCGAATCCTGTTTTTGTCATATAATTTCGTAACGATGACCGAGTCGAATGTTCGGCATTACATTCCATTTGCTTTAACCTCGTTCGGTTCTATCTCTGCAAAGGATTTACTTAATGAGTGAAGAAACCTTGTTTCTAATGCCCTTCATGCTGACAAGAAAGGCTTTCGCACTTCCGAACTTTAATCGCATATCAAGGCGAATAGGGATATGATTGGAATCATCGGTGATGAAAAAGGAAGAAATATTCTTCCATTTCCCATTTTCCCGCTCATGATAGGAAAGTTTCAAGCAACGATATTTTCGTCCGTTATCAGCTTTAACGTTGGTCTTGCCATTGTAAACGATACGTGCCGGATTAACACTGTTGCCATCTACCATGGGAAAATTTACCACCTGTCCCGATTTCCACTTATCGGGATTAAAACTTCTGGCACGCAGGAAAATACTCATCATATCGTAAAGGCATTCTGAGGAATATCTTGTTCGCCAATGATGTTCACCGTCGTTATCGACGCGATGCTGTTTTATGCGCACCTTACCGTTTGGATAACTGTAAAACACCTCATCCACTGTGTAGCGTTTCCCCTCGCGAGCTCCTTTTCTGTAATATAGTGGTGCCATATTCTTTGAATCATAACAGAGAAGTGTGTCGCGAAGAACAAAATAATCGTCCAATCTTCCATTGCCACGTGTCGTGAGAGAAGCTCTGTAAGCCGGAGTTCCGCGATAGGTTGAAGAGACGGTGTACCACGATGCCGTGCCGGCTTTCACCCAAACAAACTGCCAATTGTAATAAAGATTGTAAGTAAGGTATTCACCACTGTTAAAAGCAGTGTTTCTAAATGTGCATTGAGCTGATGCATTTACCGATAAAAGAACAAGCAAAGCAATCAGACCGGATTTCAAATGTTTCATTTTGCTGTATTTATTCATTCGTAAATCATTATATTCTTATTTCTTTTTTAAAAAGAAAAAAAGAATGATAGAGTATGATGTGCTGTGGATTTGTGCAAAAGTAATCCGCTTCTTTTTTGGTGATATGAATATCAACTTTAGAAAAGAAGTTATCAACGGTAATAGTTGAAACTTACTCATTGAAAATCAGTTCATCTTTTGAGTTATCCACAATTTTTAAATATGGTGCAAAGATAATAAGTTTATATCTTTTAATATCAATAACGTGTGCAAAACTTCCCTAAAAGAGCGTTAATAAACTTGTGGATATCCACTGTTCTCGCATTTTCTCTTTTATATTGTGAATATCCACAGAGTTGTGAAAATGTTATGAACTAACTTTTCCACAGAGTTATCAACAAAAAAGATTGGTTTTCTGAAAAATATCGTAAATTTGTAACCCAATGGATATTATATGTCGCTTGTATAATGGGATATGAGAAAGGAATAAAGATGAAACCAATATTAGACGATTACTATAGGATATTTCTCACTTGTGCCTTGAATTCCCAAATGAAGGCATCGCAAAAACGAATGCTTGAGAATGTGAAATCATGGGCACAAAAGGATTATGATGAGCAACCAACTTTTGAGGATGTAAAGGATTTTCTTGATAGTTGTCAGGATGCTCCTGTTCTCGATGAATTTATAGATAAAATCTTTCTGCCGTTGCTGGAACATGAGTCTGCAAATGGAGAAACGAAAACACGTGATTATTTGGAGTTTCTTCGTGAGGAAGGAAGAATAGAGGAATAAAAACCTGTGTGGATAAAGCCCTTGTGGCTCTTCTTCAGATAGGAGAAGAAATATTTTGCGTAGATTTTAAAAATTGGTCATTAAGAAATTAAAAAGACATTCAATAATTTCTTAACAATAACTATGATTTTGATAGTTTTAATCTGCTGACTATTTCCGAAGGCTCTATGGAATTCATGCAAGCAAAATCCTTTCGGTGGCATGGTTGATTACCAAATACAGAACAAGGACGGCATGAGAGTTTGTTGTTCTGAACGGCATCTTCCTTGTCCTGATTCCATCCGAAGAATCCGCAAAAAGGATGTGTGGCTCCCCAAATGCTGATAACCCGGGTTCCAACAAGTGAAGCAAGGTGCATGTTGGCGCTGTCCATGGAAATCATTGCCTCAAGATGACTCATTAAGATGAGTTCTTCTGATAATCCGTGCAGAGCTGATGAGGCGCAAATGCAATGCTCATATTTTTCTTCCCACGATTTAAGGATTTCCTTTTCTTCTCTACCACCTCCGAAAAGGAATAGTTTGATATGATCGTGTTGTGTGGATAACAATCGAATCACCTCTTCCATTTTTTCTTTCGGGTAGGTTTTACCCTTGTGAGCTGCGAAAGGAGCGATGCCAATCCATTTTTCCCCTTCTTTCTTCTCATTCATCCCTTCCGGGAGTTGTTCAATATCGTTTCCTCCGTTTACGAAGATGGATTGGAAATCGGGTCGGATGGGATAGCCCAATGCCTCCAAAACATCCATATAGTTTTTGAAAGAAGTGGGTTGTTGTACGAAGATTTTATTGTTTTTTCTGCAAAGTCTGCGTTTTCCCACCTTGTGCTTGTCAATGTGTTTTGTCTTATAACCATTAACACAAAAGCGCAAACGCAAATATTTTGTTCTTAGTACATTATGGAAGTCAGCAATGTGTGTGGGATGTTTAGCGGTAATTCTCCGAAAAAGCTTGTTAAGCCCATGAATGCCTTTGTATTCATTATTTAAGTCGGCTTCCATAAACTCCACGTTGTCGGGCATGTTTTGGAAGAAAACTCTCGCAAACGGACGCGAGAGCACACTGATTCTAAGTTTTGGATATTGTGTTGCCAACGCGAAAACTATGGGCACCGTCATGGCAACGTCGCCCATTGCAGAAAAGCGTACAATGATGATGTGGTCGGTTTTCAATTATTTCTTGTATAATACCGGATTGGTAGCCGGGTCATTGTACATCTTCATCTGGCGATATACCTTCATATATTTGCGACCTGCTTTGATGTCCTCGAGCAGTTGATTGATGGCTGTTCCTAAATCTTTTTGCTGTTCAAGGAGCACCGCTAATTTCTTTTTACACTTTTCCCGATGTTCTTCTGAGGCATCGGCACGTTCTGCCTCTTCGTTCATGTGATAAATTTTGAGCGCAAGAATAGAAAGTCTGTCCACTGCCCATGCCGGACTTTCGGTGTTGATGGTGGCATTGTCTTGAACTTTCACATCAGAATATAACTGTCTGAAGTAAGAATCAATTTGTTCCACCAAATCTGTTCGGTCTTGGTTCGACCTGTCAATGCGCCGTTTGAGACTCATTCCTGCATCTGGATTGATATGAGGATCGCGTATAAGGTCTTCAAAATGCCATTGTACAGTATCGATCCAACATTTTAAGTAAAGCCTATTCTCTATGGAATCCCTGTCGTAGGGGTTATTAATAGGTGTATCAACGTTGTCTGTGATATGATAATCACGGATGGCCTGTGTAAAAATCTCGTTGCAATGTTCTGTAAATGACATTTTATTTAGGTTTTAATTTATTTTGCAAATATAACTCAAAATAATGATATGAGCAAAAATTAAATAGTTGGTTTTGTGGAATTGGATTAAAAAAATGAATATTGGAACTTTTTTTCGCAAGAGCTGTTGTGCGAATAATTTGCTAAAAGTTTTGATTTATAGCAAAGTAAACCTTAAATAATAGTAAATTTATGCACAATGTTATATTAAATGTGCATGGTAATGCACTTTTTTGAGTGAAAAATTTGTATAGATGGAAAATTTATCTTTCCTTTGCAGCCGAATTTTAGAAATGAAAAATATTATTAAACATTTTAAATCTTAAAAATTATGTCAGAAATTGAATCTAAAGTAAAGGCGATTATCATGGATAAGCTCGGTGTTGAAGAGGCAGAAGTAAAGCCTGAAGCAAGCTTCACGAATGATCTCGGTGCCGATTCGTTGGATACTGTAGAGCTGATCATGGAATTCGAGAAGGAATTTGGTATTTCTATTCCTGATGACAAAGCTGAGAAAATCGGCACTGTAGGTGATGCTATTGTTTATATCGAAGAGAACGCAAAGTAAAGTTATTATGAAATAAGAGCGGAGCAAAAGTTCTTCGCTCAACTTTTGTTTTTAACTATTCGCTTATATTAGTACTCATGTTTCGCCGAGAGCAGGAGTAATGAAATAAGAATTGGGGAGTTAAGCCAGTAGTTTTGCCTTTAGGTTTTTTGTAGGAATACCAATAGGGAAACTTTAGCTTAACTCCTTAATTTCATGGTTTGACATCTCATTTTATTTCAAGCAGAAGCGAAACAATAAAAATCAATTAGATGGAATTAAAAAGAGTAGTGGTAACAGGTTTGGGAGCTGTTACTCCGTTGGGAAATAGCCCCGAAGATACATGGAAAGCCATGTTGGACGGAAAAAGCGGTGCTGCGCCTATCACGCAATTCGATACAACCAATTTCAAGACTCGCTTTGCTTGTGAAGTGAAGGATTTGAATATAAACGACTATATCAACCGTAAAGAGGCTCGAAAGTTAGACCGTTACACGCAATTGGCAATCATCAGTGCCATACAAGGTGTGGCCGACAGTGGTATCGACTTGGAGAAAGTGGATAAAACGCGCATTGGTGTGGTTTACGGTGTAGGTATCGGAGGTATTAAAACCTTTGAGGATGAAGTGGTATATTGGGGACAGCACCTTGATGAGGAACCTAAGTTCAATCCTTTCTTCATTCCCAAGATGATTTCGGATATAGCTGCTGGACAAATCAGCATTCGTTTCGGATTTCATGGTCCAAACTTTGCGACAACCTCAGCTTGTGCTTCCTCTACCAATGCCATAGCGGCAGCATTTAATTTGCTTCGGTTGGGAAAGGCAAACATGATTGTAACCGGTGGCGCTGAGGCTGCCATTTGTGCTTGTGGAGTAGGTGGTTTCAATGCCATGCACGCGTTATCAACTCGCAACGATGATCCGGAACACGCTTCACGACCATTCTCTGCAAGTCGCGATGGGTTTGTCATGGGCGAAGGAGCCGGCTGTCTAATCCTCGAAGAACTGGAACACGCGAAAGCGCGCGGAGCAAAAATCTACGCGGAGCTTGTGGGTGAAGGAGAATCTGCCGATGCTTATCACATCACGGCTTCCCATCCCGAAGGTCTTGGGGCAAATTTGGTAATGAAAGCAGCACTTGATGACGCAGGTTTGAAGCCGGAAGACATTGATTATATCAATGTTCACGGTACTTCGACTCCGGTAGGTGATGTGTCTGAGGCAAAAGCCATTAAAGATTTGTTTGGCGATGCGGCTTATAAGTTGAACATTTCCTCGACAAAGAGTATGACCGGACACCTTCTCGGTGCTGCCGGAGCAGTTGAAGCAATGGCTTGTATACTTGCCATTCGCGATGGAGTAGTGCCTCCAACCATCAATCATGAGGAAGACGACAAGGACGAAAATCTCGATTACAATTTGAATTTTACGTTCAACAAGCCCCAAAAGCGTGAAATACGTGCTGCACTCAGCAATACATTCGGCTTTGGAGGACATAATGCTTGTGTGATTTTTAAGAAGTATGCTGAATAGAATCATCGACAGGATAAGGCTTCCTTTCCGGACGGAAAAGGAGCTTTATCTGTCTTTATATCAAATTATTGGAATTCTTCCTCACAATATCGCTTATTATAAGACGGCTCTTTTGCACAAGAGTGTGGCGCATCGAAATAAGAAAGGCAAGCCCGTTAATAACGAGCGATTGGAATTTTTGGGCGATGCCATCCTCGATGCCATTGTTGGTGATATTGTTTACGAACATTTTCCGGGAAAGCGTGAAGGTTTTTTAACCAACACACGTTCCAAGATAGTTCAGCGCGAAACATTAAATCACTTAGCCAAGAAGTTGGGAATTAACGAGTTGATACTTTCGAATGGTCATTCCTCATCGCACAATAGCTATGTGGGGGGAAATGCTTTCGAGGCATTAGTCGGTGCACTTTATCTGGATCAGGGATACGATGCCTGCATGAAATTCATGAAAAGACAGATTTTAGGCGAGTTGATCAATATTGACAAAGTGGCTTACAAGGAAGTGAATTTCAAATCGAAACTGATAGAATGGAGCCAAAAGAACAAGGTGAAACTTGATTTTAATCTTCTTCAGGACGGAAAAGACAAGGAAGGAAATCCCATCTTTGATTTCCGAGTAGTCATTGAAGGGCTGCCGGCTGGCGAAGGGCACGGCTATTCAAAGAAGGAAAGTCAGCAAGAGGCAGCTAAAGTAACCTTGCAGCGTTTGCGTCGCGAACCTCAATTCATTGATGAGGTGTTCACTGCCAAGGCAAATCGTACGAAGATGGAGGAAGAACCCATACTCGAAGTTCCCGATACACGGCAGGATATGAATTTTATTGTTGGGGAAGAAACACCGGAGAAGAAACATAAGAATCCTTTTCAGGAGGAAGTGTATTCGGAAGAGGCGGTGGAGTGTTCCGATAAGTCGAAAAAAAACTTGATAGAGGATAGAACCGACACTGAAACGCTCGAACTCTATGAAATCAATGATCATAGCGATAAAGAACGCGAGGCTATCATTGCCGCCGCTGAAGCGAAGGCCTTTGAATAAAAAACATTTTTCGGAGATAAGCGTTCTGTTTGTCAGTCTGCCAAGTTTTATAAAAAACAGACCATCGTTGCTCACTATTTACCCACACATGGGGGCACACAAAAGTCCTGTTCTTTCAATGAAAAATTAGTTTAGAAAATAACATTGATAATCAGCAACTTACAAGTCCCATTTCAAAAGCTTAGCTTTTACGACATAAAAGCTTAGCTTTTGCATCCCGAAAGCTTAGCTTTTACATCCCGAAAGCTTAGCTTTTGCAAATTAATGCCTGATGTGTGGGTTTCTTTTTATTTTCCAATGTCCGTTTTTGACCCCAAGTTCCACCATGCTGTTATTGGAAACCCGACCGGACAACGTGAATTATTGGCACAACGTCCGCTTTGGTGTTGTTGTGCTTATGGTAGTTTCCTTTTCTGCGTTCCTTTATTAAAATAAGTGAAAAAAAACTATATTCAGTAATTTTACATTACTTTTGTAGTTCAATCAACTGGACATTAAATGAATCTTACACGCATAGCAGATAAGCTGTATTTTCGCCCTCGTTGTCGCGAATTGGACAAATACGTGCATGAGGGTGAAGCTCTTCAAGCCGAAGTATTGAGCTATTTGTTGGAACAAGGCAAGGAAACCGAATATGGGCGAAATCATCTTTTCTCTACTATCAAGTCATACGAAGACTTTGCTCAAAGCGTTCCGGTAAATACCTACGAGGAACTTAAGACCGACATTGACCGTATGCGCCACGGTGAGCACGATGTGTTGTGGCCCGGGCTGGTAAGATGGTACGCGAAATCATCGGGAACGACCAACGACAAGAGTAAGTTCATTCCCATTTCTTCTGAAGGCTTGCAATCCATTCATTACCAAGGGGGAAAGGATGTTGTGGCATTATACTTGTCGAACCATCCCGAAAGTCGTGTCTTCGATGGTAAAAACCTCATCTTGGGTGGCAGTCATTCTCCCAATTACAATCTGCCCAATTCATTGGTGGGCGACCTCAGTGCCATTCTCATCGAGAATATCAATCCGCTTGCCAATCTTCGTCGCGTGCCTTCCAAGCAAGTGGCTCTCTTGAGCGACTTTGAGGTGAAGCGAAACCTCATAGCGGAGCAGACGATGAACAAGGATGTGCGCAGCATTTCGGGAGTGCCTTCGTGGATGCTCTCTGTTCTTGTGCGCGTTATGGAACTTACCGGCAAGAAACATCTGGAAGAGGTGTGGCCAAATCTTGAGGTGTTCTTTCACGGTGGCATAGCCTTCACCCCTTATCGAGAACAATTCAAGCAGTTGATAACGAAGTCGGACATGAATTACATGGAGACTTACAATGCTTCAGAAGGCTTTTTCGGAATCCAGAGCGACCCCACCGATTGCAGTATGCTTCTTATGCTCGATTACGGTGTGTTCTATGAATTTCTGCCCATGGACGAGTTTGACAGCGAAAAGCCCAACATCGTTCCCTTGAGTGGCGTGGAAACAGGCAGAAACTATGCCATGCTCATTAGTACTGTTTGTGGATTATGGCGTTATGCGATTGGCGATACCGTGCAGTTCACATCGGTCAATCCCTATAAGTTCATCATCACCGGCAGAACGAAATACTTCATCAATGCCTTTGGTGAGGAACTCATCATGGACAATGCCGAAAAGGGACTTGAAGCTGCTTGCAAACAAACGGGTGCACAAATCTCCGAATATACCGCTGCTCCCATTTACATGGATGCCCAAGCCAAATGCCGCCATCAGTGGCTCATAGAGTTTGCAAAAGCTCCAGAGAACATGGAGCAGTTTGCCGATATTCTTGATTCTAAGTTGCAGGAAATAAATTCCGACTATGAAGCCAAGCGTTCGCACGACATCACACTTCAGCGATTGGAAATCATCTCCGCACGCCACGACCTCTTTAACGACTGGTTGAAATCGAAGGGAAAACTCGGCGGTCAGCACAAGATACCGCGACTTTCCAACAGCAGAAAGAACATAGAGGAAATGTTGGCACTGAACAACACTCCCGAAGAGCAACAGCAAAGCTGACAGAACGCTTTTTATCAGTCGATGAACAATTCTTTCACGTAACAGAAAAATCAATGTTTTCAAGATTATTCCAAAACATAAAGGAACTTACCGAACGCCTGTCTGAAACGAAAGGTGCTTCGGGCGGTTTTACCTTTTTCCGAAATGGCTCTTTCAATGCAGCACTACCGATGGGTCTCTTGTCTTTTTTCCTTTTGGTTTCTTGCGCGAGAATGGGACAACCCGACGGCGGATGGTTTGACGAGACACCTCCAAAGATAGTGAGAACATTTCCTGCAGACCGCTCCACAGCGGTGAAAAGCAAGAAAATATCCATCGTCTTCGATGAGTTCATCAAGCTCGACAATCCTTCCGAAAAGGTAGTGGTATCGCCTCCACAGTTGGAAATTCCGGAGATTACCGCTTCCGGCAAACATATCTTGGTGCAACTGCAAGACTCCCTGAAAGCCAATACCACTTACACGATAGATTTCTCGGATGCCATCTCCGACAATAACGAGGGCAATCCGCTTGGAAACTATACCTATACTTTCTCCACCGGAGAGGATATCGACACAATGGAAGTGGCAGGCTATGTGCTCGAAGCAGAGAACTTGGAACCCATCAAGGGCATTCTCGTGGGACTATATGCCAACCAAGCCGACACGGCTTTTTTGCGCGAACCAATGCTTCGCGTATCTCGCACCAACGACCGCGGCTATTTTGTCATCAAGGGGGTGGCAAAACGCGATTACAGAATTTACGCCTTGCAGGACGCTGATGGAAACTATTTCTTCAATCAGCCTGCCGAGAAGATAGCTTTCACGCCGGAAGTCATCATGCCCTCTGCGATTTCGGATGTGCGTCAAGACACCATTTGGCAGGATTCGCTCCGCATCTCCGACATTAAACGTGACTCCTACACACATTTCTTGCCCGATGATGTGGTACTGAAGGCGTTCACCGAATTGCAGACCAATCGCTACTTCATGAAGGCGGAACGACAGAATGCCGACCATTTCACGCTCTTCTTCAGTTACGGACATAAGAATCTGCCAAAGCTCAGAGGACTGAATTTCAACGCCAACGACGCCTTCGAGGTGGAACCATCGGTCAATCAGGACACGATAACCTATTGGTTGCGCGACACACTCTTGATAAATCAAGACACGCTCAGGATGGAAATGCAATACGAGGGAAGCGATTCACTCAACAACCTTGTCTTGCAAACCGACACCTTGGAAGTATTGGCGAAAACTCCCTATGCCAAACGTGAGAAAAAACGGCAAGAAGAATACGACAAATGGCTGAAACAGCAAAACAAAAACAAGGAGCGGGGAAAGGATTACCAAAGCGAATTTCCGGCAGACCCTTACGGTGTGAAATATAACGTCGGTTCACTCATGGCTCCGGATGAGAACATCTCTTTCGATTTCCAATCGCCTCTCGCCGAGTTGGACACAACGAAGATACATCTCTATGAGAAAATAGACACCCTTTGGTACAGGACAAAATATCAATTGGGTGCCGATCCGAACGTCCCTCGTCGCTATAAGCTTGTGGGAGCGTGGAATGGCGGACACGAATACAGTCTGGAAATCGACTCAACGGCTTTCACCGATATCTACGGAAAGACATCCAATAAATACAAACAGGGCTTCAAGGTGAAAGCACTATCTGAGTTTGCCACGCTCATCATCACCGTAGAGGGAATGAAAGGCAAGAATTGCGTAGTGCAGTTGCTCAATGAGAGCGACAAACCGGTGAAGGAAGTGCCATTGAAAGAGAACGTAGCCACCTTCTACTATGTTAATCCGGGCACGTATTACATGAGGTTGTGGGTGGACGACAATGACAACGGACAGTGGGACACCGGACTTTACAGTGCGCAGCGACAAGCAGAGGCAGTTTATTATTATCCTCGCGAAATAGAATGTAAGGCAAATTGGGACGTGCGGGAGACATGGAATCCGAAAAACACGCCACTCTATTTGCAAAAACCAGGTAAGATAACACAGCAGAAATCGGAAAATCGCAAAAAAGTGAAAAGCAGAAATATTGAGCGAGCAAAGAGTTTGGGACTGGAGTATAATCCAAAGGTGGGTGTCTGACGCCTCTTGCTACCTTTGCGATTTACTCTTTGTCGGCTTCTTTTTGTTCCGTAAACATTCAGTTCATGGGCTTTTGCGAGGAAACTTTATAGTCATGGCGTATAACTTCATGTCGCTGTTTCGTCATGCACTAATCAACTCCAGGAAAAAGCAGTTTCTAAAAACCATACGCCATGAACTCATATCAACATCTGCACCTGTCCGGACAAGACAAAAGACAAGCCTATTCTTTATTTTTTTTGAGCATTGAAAACGCGAAAATCCTTCCCTGACGATATGGGAAAAGTTCAATAATGTCCTGAATTTTCTTCATTCATCTATCAAAAGCTTAGCTTTTGCTTTCCAAAAGGTAAGCTTTTGCAATGCAAAAGGTCATGAATCGGAGTGCAAAAGCTAAGCTTTTAAGTCTCAATTAATATCGTCCTGATTATCAATAGATTACGCAGAGTGTATCGAACACGGTTTTTGTAATATAATTTCATGGTGATTAGAATACCGTTGAGAAAAGATAAAGAATTTCTCACTGCCATACAACATCGAGAAATCCTAATGACCGATTTGAGATAAACGCTCTCTTTGCCGTCAGCAAATATACATACAACCGGAATTTTATTGCTGAAGAGGTGCGAAGAAAAATAAACGGAAGATAGATTGAGAAAGTAAGGAAATAGTATTATTTTTGTATATTAAACAATCCTGCAATCAAAAAAACTACAAACAAGTTGTCACAAAACCGGACTTCTTGCGTACTATTTGCAGAAACCCAAGATAAAAAATCAATAATAATAACAGCTTATGAAACGAATCCTCCTTTTAAGTTTCACCTTTCTTACCATTCTCGCTTCCGGCTGCAAAGGTAATTGCCAGATGATCGACACCTCTGTGAATGGTAGAATGTTGAATGAAAAACTGTCGAAAAAGTCTTTCAACCTGAAAAACTTCCATGGTGTGAGCATGAGCACAGTGGCAGACGTTGAGTATGTTCAAAGTACTAAATACAGCATTGTGGTAACGGCTTCTGAACGTTTCATGAAAGGTCTCGGAATAAAAGTAAACAATGGGATTTTAAAAATCTACGAGACAAGAAGATGGGGTGAAACCACTCACAAATCAAGCGAAAGAAAACCACGCATAAAGATTTGTTCTCCGTGTATGGACGATGTCGATTTGTCGGGTGTAGGCACTTTCCAATCGAACCGGATAAAGGCAGGAACGATGAAAATAAAAGTCAGTGGCGTATCGAAGCTGTCAATAGGTCAGATTAATTGCGATGACTTCCAATTGGAGTCGAGTGGTGTGGGCACTTACAGAATGAATATCCGCACACGGAAAGCCAAGTTGAATAATAACGGAAACTGTAAAGTGTTCGGAAATTTGGTTGCCGATGATTTCCGGATTACTAATAGCGGCTCGGCAACGTTCAACATGACGATAAACGGAAGTAACGGGCGAATAGACAACTTGGGAACGGGAAAGATGTCGCTCAAATTCTCTAACGTTGATTTGCTGAGAATTAAAAATCAGGGCGTGGGAAATATGAATATAGATTTTAGCGGAAAGAAACTCAATATACAAAATCAAGGCAATGGAAAAATAATGGCAAGACTGGATTGCGATAACATTTCCGCCTGCAATCCCGGAGTGGGGAAAATGGTTCTCTCGGGGAAGGCAGACAACGTGAACATACAATCCTCCGGTATTTCCAACATCGATACTTCCAAGCTGAATAATTATTAAGTGAAAGATGGCATGACCGACGCGGAGTTCCAACAAGAAGCCACACAATTGCGGGCGCGATTGATTTCCGTTGCCGTGCGCTACTTGAAAAGTGAAGAGCCGGCAGAAGACATTGTGCAAGACACGATGTTGCGTCTCTGGCAACTTCGCTTGGAGCTCCATCAGCCACTCATGCCCCTTGCATCGGTGCTGACACGCAATTTGTCGATCGACTATTTGCGAAGGCAACGTCCGTGCCAATCCTTGGCAGATGTGCAACTCGCGAGCGAGGAAGAGAAAGGGAGCGTAGAACGATACAATCGAATGATGTCGATTTTGGATAACTTGCCGGGACTTCAACAAACACTTCTTCGTCTGCGCCATATTGAGGGAATGGAATACGGCGATATTGCCCGGATTATGGGCAGTTCGGAAGTGGCAGTTCGACAAGCAATCAGCAGAGCTCGCCGGAAAATACTAAAGAAATATGAAGATGAAAATGGAAGAAATAAAAATATTGATTGAAAAGTTTCTTGATGGGGAGACAACACTTGCCGAGGAGACAACACTCTATCGTTTCTTCCAAAGCGGACAAGTGCCTTCAGAATTGCGACCTTACCGAATGATGTTCAACGACTATGCCGAACTTCCATCATGTAATACGAATCGGGATGTGAAACGCGAGCCAAGGCGCATTGACTATCGGCATCGAAACCATTGGCTGCGAATAGTCGTGGCAGCTTCACTGCTCTTGCTCATGGGAACTTTTGTGGGGTTCTATCTGCATCGCGAGCAAATGGTGGCGCAAACCTATGCCGGCAGCTACATGATTGTGGACGGAAAGCGGATTGACAACTGGCAAAAAATAAAGCCCAAGGTGAAGGCAACATTGAAAGAAGCTGACAAAATAGAGCGCAAGGTGGAGAGCGAGTACGTTATTAATGAAGCTGAGGGCGAGGTATTGGAAAACATTACCGACCCTCAGCAGCGTGCAGAGCTGGAAAATCTACTGAAAGGCGTGTAGAGGTGGTTGGCTTCATCGAGTGTATGGAATAAGGTTGATATAAAATAGAGGTTGTTATGAGAAGATATGTGATATTTATAATCGTCTGCCTGCTGACAACTGTCGGAGCACAGGCACAAAACAGCATTGATAAATTGGTGGAAAAATATTCCATTACGGGAGGTTCCGTCTTCATCACCGTGGTAAAGCGCAATCCGAGAACTCGCAAGGTGGAGAAGGTGGTCAAGACATTGGAAGTGGAATATGGGCACGGAGCGCAATTCTATCGAGCATTCAAGGCGGAATCCGCTACTGGAACTTGGTCGGAAATGCTGAAAGACAACACGCGAACCACCCTACTTGTCATCGACAAGTCTGACCAAGTGCGCATCTATATGCTGAAAAAGAAGGAAAAAAAATATCCCGACAAATCGAAAGTAACCATCATTATCCAAACAAAATAATGATGAAAAGCTTACAACCCAAGAAATAATGAAGAACCATTCCGGAAGACTTATCCGAAGTTGATGATAAAAAAAATCGGATGGAACGTAAAAAACAGTAAAACAGTAAAATATTTTCATGGATAATGAGTATCTTTGCACCATGGGGAGTTTCGGTTTGTTACCGTTTCATGCAGCATGACGGTAACTAATCCCCCACCCTTCCTGTTTTTTAGATATTCGTCTGAAAATAAATTGCTTATAAGAGATAATTAAAAATGTTGGAACTGCGTGAGAATAAACAATGACATAGCGACACTTAAACTTATCGCCCCCATTCCGATGGGAAAGTTATTGTTTCTTCATGCCTTTACACAAAACAACCAATACAGAGAAAATATGAGAAAATCATCAAGAATCCTCTCCGTGATAGTGGGCTGCATCATTGCGATGGGCGCACAAGCACAAACACCGGCTGACTCTGATACCATTCGAGTGCAGCAAATCGACGAAGTGGTGGTTACCCATCAACGACAATTGGTGAAGAACGACATCGACAAGCTCACCTACGACGTGCAACACGATGAGAGCGCGAAGAGCAAGACGATACTGGAAATTTTGAAGAAAGTGCCGTTGGTAACAGTGGACGGTCAGGACAACATCAAGGTACAAGGTTCTTCCTCGTTCAAAATCTATCGCAATGGGCATCCCGATCCAAGTCTTGCGGGTTCCAACGCCAAGGACATTCTGAAGTCTATTCCTGCTTCGAGCATCAAGAAGATAGAAGTCATCACCGATCCGGGAGCGAAATATGATGCAGAAGGCACCACTTCTATCCTCAACATTGTAACCCTTTCTGACAGTAGGTTGCAGGGAGTGGCAGGCTCGCTTCAAGCCAATGCCAATTCGCGTGGCTCCGTGGGTACGGGAGGTTTCATCACCACGCAAGTGGGAAAGCTCATTCTCACCGCGAACTACAACTATAGGTATCAGGCTGCGAAAGAAGTGGATGCCGAGACCGAAGTTTACAAAAAGTATTTGCAATCGGGAGAGTACTCCTATTCACGTGGGAAGAACAAACAACCCGTAAATATCCATTACGGAAATATAGATGGAAGTTACGACATTGATTCTCTCAACCTGCTCAGTTTCTCGTTCGGGGGGATGTATTACACGGTAAACCTCAACGGAATATCCTCTGAAGAGCGTTACGATGCCCACGACAATCTACTTTACAAGTACAAAGAGCTATTCACCATGCCGGGCTATTCGTTTTACAATCTAAACGGAAGAGCCGACTATCAGCACAAAACCAAGCGAGAGGGAGAGGTGTTCACGCTGTCCTATATGTTGGCAACTACGCGACGCCACGACACCACCCGGAGCGATTTTGCCGAGACACAGAACTTCCCTATCGATTACAAAGGCTACGAAAAGCAAAACCGTGAACGATTCGTGGAGCACACCCTACAATTAGATTATGTCCGTCCGCTTGCCAAACTCCACACCATGGAGATGGGCTTGAAGTACATCAACCGCAGCAACAAAAGCGATTCGCGAATGGTTTATTTTGGTAAGGAACAGAACATGATCAGCTTGTTCAATCACGACACGCAGGTTGCGGCAGCCTATCTCTCTTATTTGTTCCACAGCGAGCGATGGTCGGCACGTGCCGGACTCCGCTATGAATACAGCTATCTGAAGGCGTCCTATCCCAATGGCAGCGCGGAAGGCTTCCATCGGAACCTCAACGACTGGGTGCCCTCTGCGAGCGTGCAATATAAAATCAACGATTCGCAGTCGTTAAAACTAAGCTACGGCATGCAAATTCGACGTCCGGGCATCACCTATCTCAATCCCGCCGTATTCAAGACGCCTACCAGCATTTCCTATGGTAATGTTCACTTGAACAGTAGTAAAAGCCACAGCATATCGCTTACCTATAGTTTCATGAGTCCGAAAGTTACCTTCTCGTTCTATCCCTCTTATACTTTCGCCAACAACTGGATAACCACTTCGCGGTTTGTCAATGACGGAATCGTTACGTACACCTATGCCAACGATATGAAATACCGTGCCTTTAAGATTTCGGGCTATGTACAGTGGCAACCCTTTGCCGGAACGAATGTCAATCTGAATGGAAACATCACGAGCGAGAAGAAGTCCATCCCCGCCCCCAATCTCAGCCTGAGCGGATGGGGAGGTCAGGCTTTTCTTAGCTTGCAGCAGCAGTTGCCTTGGAAACTCACGATGGATGTCGATGGGGGTGGCGAGTTCGGGCGTAACATTGATAATGTTTATGGATACGGAGGCCGATGGTATTACTATTCTTTCTCGCTTACACGCTCTTTCCTGAAAGATAAGTTGAACGTTTCGGTCTTCACCTCGATGCCGTTTACGAACCATGACCACATGAAGAGTAGCATCGTGCAAGGCGATTACATCGGTTATGACAACTGGGAACAGAAGTCGCGTAACTTTGGAATCCGACTATCATGGAGGTTTGGAAAGCTAAAAGCTTCCGTGAAGAAAGCCGACAAGACGATACAGAACAATGATGTCGTGGGAGGCATCGGCAAATGACATACTGAAAGGAGAGAACGGAGCGGCAACCACAGCCGCTCCGTTTTTTTATGGTTATTGTGAAGCGTTATTCTTTCTTGTTGAATGATTGAAAACTCCTAATGGTTTTCTTTCTGCTTCACACCATGAAATTATATTACAAAAACTTTGTTGGGGCATGTTTTGTAATCTGTTGATAATCAGTATAATATTAATTGCGATTTAAAAGCTTAGCTTTTGCACTCCGATTCATGACCTTTTGCACTGCAAAAGGTAAGCTTTTGGAAAGTGAAAGCTAAGCTTTTGGTGGATGAATGAAGAAAATTTAGGACATTATTGTGCTTATTCTTCAAAAATGAGCCATACGCCACATTTTTGCAGAATAAGCTAAAATAATTTGAGGAGTGAAACTTAGGCTGATAAAATTCAAGAAGCACCCTGTCATGCTTCTTGAATTTCTGTTGGAAAAGTTGGGATGCGGAGGCTTAATTTAGTCCGAACAAGGCTTTCAATCCTCCGTCCACGCCCGAGAAACCCATGAAAGCAAGCGAAAGCAAACCAGCCGTTACAAGCACAATCGCCATGCCTTGCATGCCTTTCGGAACGCGTGTGTAAGCAAGTTGCTCGCGAATGCCTGCAAAGATGGTCAGAGCAAGTGCGAAACCCAATGCCGTGGAGAAGGCATATACCACGCTCTGCAACAGCGAGAAGTCTTTTTGTATTACGAGGATGGCAACTCCCAATACGGCGCAGTTGGTGGTGATGAGTGGCAGGAAGATGCCCAACGCCTGATACAAGGCGGGGGAAACCTTTTTGAGGATAATCTCAACCATCTGCACCAGCGCGGCTATCACGAGGATGAACGCCAAAGTTTGGAGATATTGTAGCCCGAAAGGATTGAGCACGTAGATTTGTACCAAATAGGTAACGATGGTTGCCAAGGTGAGCACGAACGCCACCGCCGCCCCCATTCCCAAGGCAGTATCTACCTTTCTGGAAACGCCGAGGAATGGGCAGATGCCAAGGAATTGTGAAAGAACGATGTTGTTGACAAAAATCGCCGAAATAAATATCAAGATATATTCCATAATGCTTTATCCTTTCTTAAATTTATTGACAATCGCGATGAGATAGCCGAGCGTGATAAATGCTCCCGGTGGTAATACGAAGAGTAGTGTGTTCGTTACTTCAGGCAGGAGTACGAAACCAAAGAGCGAACCGGCGCCGAGCAGTTCTCTTACCGCTCCCAACAAAGTAAGAGCAAACGTAAAACCAAGTCCTATGCCCAATCCGTCGAAGATGCTTGCCAGTGGTGTGTTCTTGCAGGCAAACGCCTCAGCGCGACCTAAAATGATACAATTGACTACAATCAGTGGAATGAAGATGCCCAACGATTTGTCCACGGCAGGCGCATAGGCTTTGATGAGCATTTGAAGAATGGTTACGAAAGAGGCTATCACTACCACGAAGACAGGGATGCGCACCTTGTCGGGGGTAACGCTCTTGATGCACGATATGGCAAGGTTGGAGCAGATGAGCACGAACAACGTTGCCAATCCCATAGACATGCCATTGAGGGCACTTGTCGTGGTGGCAAGTGTGGGACACATACCGAGGAGCAACACGAACGTAGGGTTCTCCTTGATTAGTCCATTGGTTAATATTTTCAGATGATTCATAGTTTTTCTTCCTTTCTTATTTCTTCATGTAAGCTTCGTAAGCGTGGTTGATGGCACTTAAAAAAGCTCTCGAGGTGATGGTGCTCGCGGTGATGGCATCAATCTCTCCACCGTCTTTGCGCACCGTCAGCGGCTTTTTGCTTGGATTCTTCCCTATTACGCAGCCTTTCCCATCCTTCTGGAACCATTTGTCGGCTTTCGCCCCAAGTCCCGGTGTTTCAGTGGAGGTAAGGACGGTGTAGCCCAAAATATTGCCTTCTGGGTCGAAACCCACCAGCACTTTCAAGTCGCCACCGAAGCCTTGCGTGATACTTTCCACGGCGACACCCAACGATTTACCGGCATTGGCGACATGATGCACAACAAAGGCAGTCTCTTTGCCTTTTATCGTTTGTTTGACGGTGTCGGTCGATGTTACGTTGAGTTGTCCACCGCCCATCACCAAGGTAATTCCGTCAGTCAGGTTCTTCTCGGCTTGTGCCGCGATGGTATCTTTTGTCAGCTCGTTGATGTAGGCAAGCACGCCTCCCATTAGCAGGGCTGCGGCAACGAGCACAACCACCATGTTAGTTAAAGAGGACTCTAATTTCTTCATTTCTTTATTACCTCCCCGAATCTTTTAGGTTTGATGTATGCGTTGATAAGCGGTGTGAACGCGTTCATGATGAGAATGGCGAACGACATGCCCTCTGGATAGCTTCCCCAGTTGCGAAGAACAACCGTAAGCAGACCAATCGATATGCCATAGATGAGTTGTCCTTTCGGTGTCATGGGCGATGTAACATAATCTGTTGCCATGAAGATGGCTCCCAGCATCAGTCCTCCGCTGAACAAGACGGTAAGCGGGTCGGCGTAGATGGGATTTGCGAGATGCAAAAGTCCCGAGAATACGAAAACGGTAACAAGGATTGAAATGGGAATGTGCCACGTAATAATCTTCCGCCATAACATATATATCAATCCGCCGATGAGTGCTAAGGCACACACCTCGCCTATGGTGCCCATACCTCCGGAAGCATTGTTACCCAACAGCAGATGGAGCGAGTTGGGAAGATTGTCCAAGACGGAAGCATCGCCCATTCTGATGGCTCTCTTCATCATGCTTAACGGTGTCGCTCCGGTCGATGCATCGAGGTATTTGCTCAACTGTCCCAACACCGGCCAGGAAGTCATTTGCGCCGGAAAGCTGACCAGCAGAAAGCATCTGCCTACCAAAGCCGGATTGAATGGGTTGCAACCCATTCCGCCGAAAGTCATCTTCCCTATGCCGATGGCTACCAAAGCTCCTATCAGCGTAATCCACATTGGTAGGTTGCTCGGCAGGTTAAAGGCCAACAATAGTCCGGTAACAATGGCTGAACCATCCATGAGCGTAGGCTCTTGCTTCAACATGTATTTCGTGATTGCCCACTCGAAAAACATACAGCCGGCAATACTTGTCAGACAAACAATCACCGAGCCGATGCCAAAGTACAGGAATGACACAATCAGAGCCGGAATAAGGGCGATGATGACACCGTACATATTCTTCTCCACCGTTTCCTTGCCATGTGCATGCGGTGATAACGAAACTATTAATTTTTGCATCTTACTCTTTATTTTTTAGCCGTTTGGCTGTTTCTACCACGAATAATCTTCATTACAGTTTGCTTCCCGTTGCGAATATTGTCAAGCAGTGGGCGATGGGAAGGACATGTGAACTGGCAGGAGCCGCACTCTATGCACGATGTTATGCACTCGTGCTCACATCGTTCCCAATCCTTGAAGTTGGAAGCGGTGGCAATGAGGTAAGGCTCCAGTCCCATCGGACACACGCTCACGCATTTCGCGCAGCGAATACAGGGCTGAACTTTTTTTCTGCGTGCATCGGAATCGGTGAGAATGGTAACACTATTTGTTCCTTTGCAGATGGGAACCTCTGTGCTTATCAAGGCTTTTCCCATCATCGGACCACCTGCCAATATCTTGTTGTCGCCTTCAGGCATCCCGCCACAAGCTTCTATCAAGTCGATCATGGGCGTTCCCATGCGAACAAGGAAGTTGCCGGGATGCGCCAGTTTCTTTCCCGTTACGGTCGTATAGCGTTCAAAGAGCGGTTTGTGCTTCATTACCGCCTGATACACTGCGTATGCGGTGCCTACATTCTGAACAATCGCCCCCACATGTACCGGAATGGCAGGAGGTGCCGGAACTTGCCGACCAATAACGGCATCCACCAATTGTTTCTCACCTCCTTGTGGATATTTTTGCGCCAAAGGAACAATGGTTATCTTCTGTTTGTTGGCGGCTTTCTTCGTAAGCAGTTCTATGGCTTCGGGCTTGTTTTCCTCAATTCCGATATAACCTTTCTCCACTTTGGCAGCCTTCATCAGCAGTTCCAAACCTATGAGTATTTCGTCGGCATGCTCCATCATCAACCGGAAGTCGGAAGTGATGTAAGGCTCACATTCAACGCCATTGATAATCACGCATTCTGCTTTTGTTCCCGGCGGTGGTGTTAGTTTGATGAAAGTGGGGAAACTTGCGCCTCCCATACCGGTTATACCCGCCTCCTTGATGCGTTGTGTTATTTCTTCCGGTGTCAGTTCCGGATGTTGGGCAAGTCTGACGATAGCGTCCGACCGGTCGATGCTTTCTTCCCATTCATCGCCTTCCACGTCGATGATGATTGCCGGAACGCGATAGCCGGTGGCATCGATGACATTATCAATCTTGAGCACCTTGCCGGAAACGGCTGAGAAAATCGGAGCCGAAACAAATCCTCCTGCTTCGGCAATCATTGTACCTACCTTCACGCTATCGCCTTTTTTCACCACTGCTTTCGCCGGTGCTCCAATGTGTTGTTGAAGCGGATAGATGGCACGTTTGGGCAAGGCGGCAACTTTTGTTTTAACGTTGCTTGTCAGTTTGTTTTCCTCCGGGTGCACGCCACCCTTTCTGAACGTATGTAGTCTCATTGTTTTTCCTCCTCTTTCTTCGAATCCTTGTTTTGTCGGCCGCTTTCTACTTTCTCTTTTGTCGCCGGAGCAGCTTTTCTTATTGGGAAATTAAGCGCGACAATGGCATGTGTCGGACAGGCATCCACGCACTTGCGACACATCTTGCACTTGTTGTAATCAATGTATGAAAGGTTGTTATCAATGGTAATGGCATCAAACGCGCAAGCTTTCAGACATTTTCCACAACCAATGCAGGCAACTTTGCAGGCTTTCAACGCCACTGCGCCTTTGTCTTTGTTTACACATCGTACATAGATGCGGCGGTTCTTCGGACCTTTCTTCCTCAATTCAATAATATTTCTCGGACATGCTTTCACGCAGGCTCCGCAGGCGGTGCACTTGTCGTCATCTACTTCCGGTAAACCAGTATCCGGATTCATGTGAATGGCATCGAAACCGCATGCCTCCACGCAGTCGCCACATCCCAGACATCCGAAACCGCATGCTGTTTCACCGGCTCCGGTGGAGTGTATGGCGGCACAAGTGCGCATACCATTGTACTCGGCAACGCGCGGACGATTTTCGCACGTTCCGTGGCAACGAACCACAGCCACCATGGGGTCGGTCTTCGCAACCGCCATTCCTAAGATATCAGCAACTTGTTCCATTACTTCTTGTCCGCCTACAGGACAGAACAAGCCTTCGATTGAACCGGCATCAGCACCTTTCACCAAGGCATCCGCCATTCCTCCGCAGCCCGGGAAGCCGCATCCTCCGCAGTTGGCACCGGGCAATGCCTCGGTAACGGTTTCCAATCGCGGATCTTCATCAACAGCAAACTTCTTGGAGATGATGTACAGCACTACTGCCGCCACAAGTGCTATTGCTCCCAGTACTATTACTGCAATTAAAATAAAGTTCATATATGTTTTTGTATTATAAGTAGCAGATTATTTTTGTTCGCTCTTTCTCGCCGGATGCTCTATGCTGAAGTTGAGCGTGTTACGCAGTTTGTTCCTGAAGAGATACAAAATTGCGTAATAGGGAATCAGCGAAGCGAGACTTGCCAATGCCGCCACAGGTTCGTTGTTGGTTAGTAGAGCGCATAAAAACAATATCAAGATGACGAGCACGAAGGGAATTCCGAACCCTAACAGCACCGCTTTCATTCCCGTGGCGTGCGATTCTACGAGCATCACGCCGTCTCCCACCTTATATTTACTTTGTTCGGCATCGTTGTAAACATCGATTATCTTCTCTTTGCTTTCCGAAGCACTACAATGTCTGGATGCCCTGCAAGACTCACAAGCTGATGTTTGCGCAATCAGAACCCGAATGCGATTGGGTTCTATTGCCCGGATAACCCCAAAATGTCTTATCTTGCCTTTCATTTGTTTTCATTAAACGCTCATTTTGCAATGTAGAGTTTACAATTGCAAAATTAACATTATATTTTTATATAGCAAACAATTCCTTATGTTTTTTTCAAAATATTCAAAATCTAAATAAAAAATAAGGGAGTGTTTGGAATGTCATGGCGAAAGAACCTATTACAAGTGTCCTTCTTTCCGTCTTATCATTCCATTTGCAAAAATACAATAATAAAAAATCGATTGCAAGGAAACTTACATGTTTTTTCATCAGAATGGATAATTGGTTTTCTTTCAATGATATTGTTCTGCTTCATTGCAATAACGTCCTAAAATTTCTTCATTCGTTTATCCAAAGCTTAGCTTTCGCGTTCCAAAAGGTAAGCTTTTGCAATGCAAAAGGTCATGAATTGAAGTGCAAAAGCTAAGCTTTTAAATCGCAATTATTATCATTCTGATTATCAATGGATTACGAAGTGCGTATCGGATGCAGTTTTTGTAATATAATTTCGTAGTGCCGGTCGGGTCGAATGTTCGCTGTCAAATGCCTGTTTACCATTACCTGAATACGATTTGGAGTCATGAGGAGGTATGTGTTATTCAACATTGGAACAAAATACATCAAGTCTCATGATTTGATGAAACTTTGCGTGGGGGCACAAAATTATTTAGGACACCATTGGCTTCATTGTGATTTTTTTCGGAATTATTTATAAATCTCAGACAAAATTTCGGTAAAAAAGGTGGAAAACCATTTTGTTTGACATTCAGTAATTCTTACTTTTATTGGGAACGACAATGAAAACGTGGCAGAAAGTCTGCTGCAAAGCTAAAGTTTCGACCATCGTTTGGGAAATCCGACTATTTTTTTGTATTTTTGCAACTCACACAATACGAATGATAAAAGAAAAAGGATACCGGTTTATGGCTAAAAACGACAAGGGACTTACTCCGATGATGCGACAGTTCTTCTCCATGAAAGCAAAACATCCGGACGCGCTGATGCTCTTTCGCTGTGGAGACTTCTACGAGACTTACTGCGATGATGCCATCGAAGCCGCGAAGATACTCGGCATTACGCTCACAAGACGCAACAATGGAGCATCGGTGGGCGACGAGATGGCCGGTTTTCCGCATCATGCCCTCGATACTTTTCTTCCGAAACTCATTCGTGCCGGGAAGCGTGTTGCCATCTGCGACCAATTGGAAGACCCGAAGAAAAAACGTGAGCAACTGAAAGGCAAGAAAGGACTCAGTGCAGAGGACAAAATGGTGAAACGAGGCATTACCGAACTTGTTACACCCGGTGTGGCAATGGGCGACAATGTGCTGAATTACAAGGAGAACAACTTCCTCGCCGCCGTGCATTTCGGTAAGAGTTCGTGTGGTGTCAGTTTCCTTGACATCTCCACCGGAGAATTCCTCACCGGCGAAGGGACATACGATTACGTGGAGAAACTGTTGGGAAACTTTTCCTCAAAGGAGGTTCTTTATGACCGGACACGGAAGAATGACTTTGAAAAGCACTTCGGAACGCGCCTCTGTACCTTTGAAATGGACGACTGGGTGTTTACGGAATCTACCGCTCGACAAAAACTACTGAAACATTTCGGAACGAAAAATCTCAAGGGCTTCGGTGTGGAGCATCTTCGCGATGGCGTGGTGGCTGCCGGTTCCATCATGCAGTACTTGGAACTTACGCAGCACACGAACATCAATCACATCACATCGTTGGCTCGTATCGAGGAAGAGAAATATGTGCGCCTCGACCGTTTCACCATTCGCTCGCTCGAGTTGATATCGCCGATGCAGGAAGACGGCTCATCGTTGCTCAACGTCATCGACCGTACCATCACGCCGATGGGCGGACGAATGTTGCGTCGCTGGCTCGTTTTCCCACTCAAGGAGGTGAAGCCCATCAACGAGCGATTGGACGTGGTGGAATATTACTTCCGTCATCCTGATTTCCGTCAATGTGCGGACGACCAGATGCATCGCATAGGCGACTTGGAACGTATCATCTCAAAGGTGGCTGTAGGACGCGTGTCGCCACGCGAGGTGGTGCAGCTGAAAAACGCGCTTAATGCCATCAAACCCCTGAAAACGGCTTGTTCCACTGCCGATGATGAGGGACTGAAACGCATCGGCGACCAATTGAACTTGTGTGAGTCGATTCGCGACAGGATAGAACGCGAGATAAAGAACGACCCTCCGCAGCTGTTGAACAAGGGTGGGGTAATCGTTTCGGGCTTTCATGCCGAGCTGGACGAGTTGCGCTCCATACGGGACAACGGAAAACAGTATCTTCTTGAAATTCAGGAGAAGGAGGCTGAACAGACGGGAATTAACTCATTGAAGATTGGTTTCAACAATGTTTTCGGCTATTATCTTGAGGTTCGCAACACATTCAAGGACAGAGTGCCAGAAGATTGGATAAGAAAGCAGACGCTGGCGCAGGCAGAACGTTACATCACGCCCGAGCTGAAGGAATATGAAGCAAAGATTTTGGGAGCCGACGAGAAAATCATCATGCTCGAAACGAAACTATTTTCCGAGCTGGTGCAGGACATGCAGGAGTATATTCCGCAAATACAGATTGATGCCAACCTCGTGGCGCATTTGGATTGTCTGCACGCTTTGGCAGAAGTCTCCGAGCAACAAAAGTACGTGCGCCCGATGGTGGACGATTCGCAGGTAATCGACATCAAGCAGGGGCGGCATCCGGTGATTGAAACGCAACTGCCCATCGGTGAGGAATACGTGCCCAACGATGTACTACTCGACAACGAGCGACAGCAAATCATGATGATAACCGGTCCGAATATGGCAGGTAAATCGGCTCTCTTGCGCCAAACTGCCCTAATCGTATTGCTGGCACAGGTGGGCTGTTTCGTGCCTGCGGAAGGTGCGAGAATAGGTCTGGTGGACAAGATATTCACTCGTGTGGGAGCTTCCGACAATATCTCGCTCGGCGAATCCACGTTTATGGTGGAGATGACGGAGGCGGCGAACATCCTCAACAACGTTACGCCACGTTCGTTGGTACTCTTCGATGAGTTGGGACGCGGAACGAGCACCTACGATGGCATCAGCATCGCGTGGGCAATCGTGGAGTATCTGCACGAACACCCGAAAGCAGCAGCTCGCACACTCTTTGCCACGCACTATCACGAGTTGAACGAGATGGAAAAGAACTTCAAGCGCATCAAGAATTACAACGTATCGGTGCAGGAGACCGATGGGCGGGTTATCTTCCTGCGCAAGTTGAAACGAGGTGGCAGCGAACACTCGTTTGGTATTCATGTGGCAGACATTGCCGGGATGCCACGCTCCATCGTGAAGCGTGCCGGAATTATCCTGAAGCAGTTGGAGACCGACAATGCGCAAGTGGGTGGAAAAGGAAAGCTCTCGGCAGAGAAATTGGAGCAGAGTAGGGAAGGGATGCAGCTGAGTTTCTTCCAATTGGATGACCCCGTGCTGACACAAATCCGTGATGAGATATTGGGCTTGGACATCAATAATCTCACCCCGATGGAAGCCTTGAACAAGCTCAACGATATCAAGAAAATCGTAAGTCCGAATGGGTAGTTTTCGAAAATGGCTCAGAACTTACACGCGATAGAAAGTTTTTTTAGTGAAGTAGGTGTTCAGAATTAAACGTACACATTTTTTCTTCGTTTTTTTATTTTACTTACTACAATCTTTCTGTCTTTTTTTCGTCATTTTTCCGTCTTCCATCGGTCGAGTAGCCCTCGACACTCCCTTTTCAATCCAAACGACTGACTGAAAAACAAATATTACTGTCCGCTAAACATCCCACATTTTTTATGAATTAGGGCTGACACTTCTCACGAGGTATCAGCCCTTTTTGTTATCTTTGCTTTTGTTTC
>QWCJ01000074.1_pt1 | contig 58472 bp, 64 predicted proteins | sample 1972501 | NCBI WGS metagenome assembly QWCJ01 (sample SAMN09866711, study PRJNA288562) | Human vaginal metagenome isolate term2_vaginal, whole genome shotgun... | isolation source: vagina | host: Homo sapiens | place: USA: California
CCCCGATACCTCTATGCGACCAGAATTGTGCACGTCAAGGGCTTTGCTCGTCCCCCTGGCTATATGCGACCGCCCAACGCACAGGCGGCTGGTTCTAGTTCCTTAGAGTCCTTGATCTCGCTGGGGTTCCTGTGCTGCCCGCAGACTCCATACCACACACCAGACGTCATTCGGTGTTGATTTCTCAAAACGGGCAAATGGAACTGTTTTGAAAACCATATCTGGTTGTTGGCCGAGGCCATCCCGGGAAACCAGATAGACATATACACACAAAATGTCGCTTACGCCCACACTCGATCTTCGAGCAATAGCGTTGGGAACCGAGACGCGGTCTCCAGCGTCTAAATATAGACAAGCATTCGCAGATGGAGTATTGCCATGATGAAAACAACCACGATTAATGAACACATTGTGTCAATGAGCAGGGCTTTTAACGGTGTGTCGCCACGGGCATGGAGCCTGATTAAGCACCGAACCAAAGAATTGCTCGTATCACATATCGCCGAGTGCGCGGCAACATGGGGAGGAGATGACAGCAAGGCGGATGCAAGCGGGTGGCAGGTCTTTGGCATTGACCAAGCAGTGCGGCTTTTGGGGCCGGAAACCCTTGGAGCGCAGTTTCAGCGATTGAACGCGTTGACAGAAGACCTTTCTAGGTACTTGTTGGCCAAGTATTACCAGGTTCCTGCGGGTGTCGACGACGAAGTGACGGATGAACAGATTGATGCTGTCAACGCTCTCCTGGGCACGGGCGATGTTAGGAGCGTTGTAGGCGAAGTCGTTGAGGAGGCGGTTCGTCGTATCCATCTTATTGAGGCAAAACACGCGTTCGAGCAATTTGAAGCAGGGCAGTCATGAGCGCACACGATATTGAGCGCACCGTGTATTCCGTGCTGCGCGGGACGTATTGCCTCAATGTTGGCTTCGACGCGCGCTCGCGGCGAGGACGCAACCCGTTCCAAGCTTGACCGGTCAAACCGAACCGGTGTGCCAGAACGAGTTGCGGTATCGACAACCCCGCTTAACTGTCCCAGTCCACCGCCCAGGGATCCTCTTCTTCCTGCTGCTCCATCAGCGCGTTGATCGGCTCCGTCAGATGTTGGTCGATTACCGTCCAGGCGGCTTCGTTCTGATCCTGCAGGAAGATTCGTTTCATCTCGTCGCTGCTGTCCGGAAGGCTCTGGATGTCCTTTGCCCATCCCGCTAATCGCTGCGCTCTCCGAGTCTGCGACAACAGATCGACCTGTTGGTTCAGCTGCCGCCAAAGTTCCTCGACAGCCTGCGGGCTGTGGTCTTTGCCCAACGTTTTCAGTGCTTCCTCCACGGTCTGCTGGTGCGATCCCTGGATTGTGCCAGCGCATCATTCCTACCAGCCTCGTTGCGTTCCCTCCCGTCGCTTCCAAGGCTTTAATCACGAGCTGTCCTACTTGGTACTGCAAAAACTGGAACATTATTCGGTACAGGGATTGATCCTTGTCCTGTTGAATGCCCGGTGTCGAGCGCAGTACGTCGATCGCTTTGCGCTCCAATTCTGTGTGCTCCTGGTTGAGTTGGGACACCATCTTGTACGCGGTCGGCTCGTTCGCGTTCTCCGGATCGGTTATCTTCAGGTACTCCACGAGCAGAAAGATCGAGTCGCTGTCGCGATCGACCATCGGAACGTCCCAATCCGATCCTCCCAGGATGTCTGGTACTGGTCGCTTCGGGTAACCGTGAAATTGAATCTGTGGTGTGGTCATCGTTACTCCCTTCTACTTTTTGGGTAATGCTATGCAGGCATGCCGACATGGCGGCATGGAGTTATGCTGACGGGACGGCATATTGGCATTCTGTGTTTGAGTCAGCGCTGGTCAGAGGGGTATCTCAGCGTGTTTTCTATCGCAAAGATTTGCGACTTTTCTTTATATGGCCAGTGATTGCTTCGGCGGAGGTTTTCCGAAGAGGCTGTTATACCTGGAAGATCGTCCCGGGCCGCGTCCAAAGCGATCAGCTACCTCGCCAGATAGGGGAGCAGCCCACACGGTAGGGTGGCCACCATGATTCACTCCACGTCCGAGTCCCCGGCTGCGCACGTTTCGGCGCGTGCGGGTCACGATCCAATGATTCGGGTGCGTGATGCGCACCTGCACAACCTGAAACACATCGACGTCGACCTGCCTCGGGATACCCTCGTGGCGGTCACCGGTGTGTCGGGGTCGGGCAAGTCCAGTCTGGCCTTCGGCACGATTCATGGGGAGGCACAGCGCCGCTACCTGGAGTCCGTCTCGCCGTTTGCGCGGCGTCTGATCGGTGGCGCGGTCAACCCGCGCGTCGGCTCGGTCGCGGGGCTGCCGCCGACAGTGGCGCTGCAGCAGTCCACCACCCTGGGTGGAGCGCGCTCTTCCGTGGGCACGATCTCGAATATGTCGAATAGTATCCGGCTGCTCTTTTCCCGCTCCGGCAGCTACCCGGACGGCATGCGCGAGCGGCTGGAATACGGCAGGCTCGACTCCGACGCCTTCTCTCCCAACACCACGGCCGGCATGTGCCCCGAGTGCCAGGGCACTGGTACCGTGCACCAGCCGACGGAGGAGTCGATGGTGCCGGATCCCAGCCTGTCCATCTGGGACGGCGCGATCGCCGCATGGCCGGGGGCGTGGTTGGGGAAGAACTTCCGGGACATCCTGGGCACCCTCGGCTACCCGCTGGACGTCCCGTGGCGGGATCTTCCGCAGAAGGACCGCGACTGGATCCTGTTCACGGACGAGCAGCCGGTGGTGACCGTCCACCCGGTGCGAGACGAAAACGCCGTGCATGGGTCGTATAAGGGCAAGTGGCGCTCGGTTGCTACCTACCTGACTGACACGTTGGCGGAGACGGAGTCGGATAAGAACCGTCGTCGGGTGCTGTCCTTCATGCACTCATCGACGTGCCCGACGTGCCAGGGCCGCGGTTTCCAGCCGGATACCCTGCAAGTCACCTACGCTGGCTACGCCATCGACGAGTTCAACGCGTTGGCGTTGAAGGACGTATTGGTTGTGCTGGAAGACCACCTGGAGCGCTTGGGCGGCATCACGGAGCAGGAGTGGAACGAGCACGACGAGGCCGAAGAGCTGCTGTTGGATCAGGTGCTGCCCACGGTGCGCGCGGCGATTGAGCTGGGGCTGGGGCACTTAAGCCTCTCCCGTCCGGCACGGAGCTTGTCTGCCGGCGAGCACCAGCGCCTGCGGTTGGCATCCCAGTTGAACTCGAGCTTATTCGGCACGACCTATGTGTTGGATGAGCCCTCGGCGGGCTTGCACGTCGTGGAGCGCGAGGCGGTCTCCGAGTTGCTCCAGCGCTTCATCGACGCGGGTAATTCGGTGCTTTTGGTGGAGCACGATATGTCCCTGGTGGCGGGATGCGATTGGATTGTGGACATCGGCCCCCGCGCAGGGGAGCGCGGCGGGGAGCTGGTGTTCTCCGGCCCGACTAGCCAGTTCCGGGCCAACGCCGGTGAGCTGAGCTCGCCCACGGCTGCCGCTTTGAACGAGAAATTCCCCGAGCTGACGGACACCCCTGCCGGTACCGGTGAATCCATCGGCCTGCGCGGCGTGCACGCACGCGCCTTCGATGGGGCCGACGTGGACTTCCCGCTGGGAGCACTGACCGCGGTCACGGGCGTATCTGGTTCTGGCAAATCCACCCTGGTCATCGGGGTGCTGGCGGACGTGGTGTCCCGCTCTGCCAAGCAGGTGGTCGGCGCCGAGGAGGCCTCGGACGGGGATGTGGATGCTGAGCTCACGGCAGGTTCAGATCCCTCTGAGGATTTCAGGGTGGACAACGTAGAGGGCGTCGATAAGATCCGCAGGTTGGTGCACATCACTCAGAAGCCGATTGGGCGCACGGTACGCTCCACCGTCGCGACGTACACGGGGCTGTTCGATCACGTCCGCAAGCTCTTCGCCGCGACCCCAGAGGCCAAGCGGCGGGGCATGTCGGTGTCGGACTTTTCCTATAACACGACGAAGGGCCGCTGCCCGGAGTGCGACGGTGCGGGCAGCATCGAGGTCGAGCTGGTGTTCCTGCCCGGCACGTACACCACTTGCCCGGCCTGCCACGGCAAGCGCTACAAGCCGGAGATCCTTGAGGTGCAGTGGAACGGCCGCAGCATCGCGGATATCTTGGCCCTGACCGTGGACGAGGCGCTGGAGGTTTTCGCCGAGGAGTCGAAGATTCTGCGCTCTGTCGAATTCTTGCACGCGCTCGGCCTGGGCTATCTGCGGCTGGGGCAGGGGTCCCCGGAGCTTTCGGGCGGGGAGGCGCAGCGCATCAAGCTGGCCTCCGAGATGCAGCGCGGCTCCAGCCGCAAGCACAGCCTGTACCTCCTTGACGAGCCGACGACCGGCCTGCACCCGGCGGACGTTGATCTGTTGCTCGCCCAGCTGCGTCGCCTTGTCGACGACGGCGCCACGGTGGTCGTCGTCGAGCACGACCTGCGGGTGGTCGCGCAGGCCGATCACATTATCGACGTCGGCCCAGGCGCCGGCGACGAAGGTGGTCAGATCCTGGCCACAGGGACGCCGGCGGCAGTCGCTCAGCAGGGCGTGGACCCGGATTCGCGCTCGGTGACGGCCCAGGTGCTGGCCGCACGGGCTGGGTTGCACTGAGGCCGAGCATCTAGCGTCTGCGATCTCGTATACAACGCGGTGATGCTCGACGCGGATACGCTTCTGGGTCTGCTTGTCGAGTTTGCCTAGTTCCTTCGCAGCAGAAGATTTGAAGGTGATGCGATAAGTGGCGTTTGACATAACCGAGCTTTACGCGAAGCCGAGTTCCTTTTTGAGGTCCTCAAACGAGATTTCCTCGCTCTCTTGCCGAGCAATTTCGGCGGCGCGGATGTCTTCCAGGTCCTCGAGAGCTTCGACAGCGCGGGCAAAGAATGTAGGAGAGACGACAACTGCGCGAGCGCGGCTGCCCCGGCTGGTGATAACGACAGGTGTGCGCTGCGCTTCCTCTAATAGCTGGCTCTGCGAATTGCGGAACTCGCTGGATGCCACTGATTTTATTTCCATATCGTAAATGTACATCTTGTACATATCAGTGGGCAAGGGGATTTCACTGGGCGTTCCGATTCTTGCTTGGGGCCAAAAGGTGCTGTAGCTCGATTGATCTGCAGGGGTTTGCTCGTGTCGAGGTGCTTAAGGAGTGCGATGCAGTTCGACCACCGTGCTGGGCGCATGCTGGGTGGCGCGTATTCGATAAGGCACGTGTTAGCATCTGGTGACGCGCGGGCGTATACGCTGCAGAAGTTCCCACTTTGGATTTACGGAAATGGCAACAGCCGCAGAGCATCAATTCGATTTAAAGGCCGCTGCAAACTATTTGGCGGACATCCTCAATAGGGATGCGTTGAGCGAAAGCGATTCTAGGGTTGAGGGTGCCGTGGATTTGCCGAAGTTTCATGGGGCTGCCGCTTGGATTGATACGTTTTTATATCTCATTTTGGAAGTGGAAACGTCGACTGGGACCACCTTCGTGGGGTTTGAAACCCTCTTTCAGCCCGAGGGAACGTTTCAACAAGATTCGGTCGAGTATGAGAATGTCCATGATTTGTGGGCGTACGAAATTGCTGGCGATTCGTTTCTTCAAACACTCAGTTTTGAGGATCCGGATCGCATCACTTGGATGAGAGCTGATACGAAACATTTCGTTCCTGCTACCTGGAGCGATTTGCTGGATTTTGCTTATGGGTCGAATCGAATATGGGTGCGGGATTAAAGTGGCACCAGCACCGGCATGAAACCTAGGAGGATGCAGCCTCATGAGCACCGACGTACACTCCAGCTATTTCCTCGCTGATTCTTACGCGCCGCGCCTGAAGAAGATTGACAAAGAGTCGCGCGCCCTGCTTGTCGAATACCAGACTCTGCAGCCTCCTCTGGTCTTGGCAGATATGGATGTCACCAATCTCCGGGGAGTCGCTTTCCCGCGGAGCTCAGTGGAGCGGATTCGCGATTCGGACCTCGGCGAAGAGGAGCGTCAGAAAGCAATTGCTTACCTGTTGGGGTGCTGGTATATCGACCAGGTTGATGGTGTTTGGGATTTCGTTCCCATGCCTGTGGACAAGCCAGCCCTCTACTTTTCGTTTGGCCTCGGGGTCCGGACGAAGAACAGCTCGATGCTCATCGTCGCCGAGTCCGCACGAGAGATTGTGGAAGGCGGGGATCTCGCTTTTACGGAAGCTCTTTATACGTCCAATGTGAAAGTCGAACGACGACTTGCGGAAGAAAGGTCTCGTTCAGAGGAAGCTAGGACCTAGAGCCTCGCACCAATTACCCCAAAAGAAGAATTAGGAGAGAAACATGGTCTTTGCGATTTTAGGTTCAGGTGCATTAACCGCGCTATTCGTGTGCTTTTGCATCTTGGTAGTTGGATTCCTAGTCCACTTATTCACTGAGCGAAACGTGCTTTCTGCATACCGCTTCTTAGTTGCGATGATTTTACCAGTACCCGTTTTTCTGATGTACAACATATTTCGCAGTGGGATGGGCGATGGCTGGTTTAGCATTGTGGTCAGCGGGTATTTAACTACCGCAGTCATCATCAGTTTCCTTGGGCGCCTCATTGAGCGCTACAACAGCGAAGAGCGGGAATAGGAGCGACCACGAGGAAAGAGGACGTTTACTCGGCGCCTCCCGCAAGGAATTTAAAAAAGGTCCTTTGCCCGATACCGAGTCGGCTGGCCACTCCCGCTTTGGGCACACCACCGGCTGCCCAGCTTGGCGGCCGATGGGGTCGTTCACGAGTACATTGGCGTAGCTCAAGCACTAGCGACGCCGCGACCCTCGGCCTCGCCTAGAAACTTTCGCTGGGCTGCCAGATACTCGCTGAGATTCACGACGGTATCGTCAGTTGAGTCGTGGGGTGTGGCAGGCAAGTTGGTGCTCAGCCCGTTCTGTGAGTTCCAGGTTTGAACCGATTGCATAAGGCTTATCGCTAGATTGTTGGGCTGAGCATGCCACTCCTTATTCGAATCGTTGTATTCTTCCCACGCCTCCTCAAGTTCTGAGACCGTGTCGGAGGTCACCGCTCCTGCAGCGGCGGCGTCAAACCAGGCGGTGGCCGCTGCTGCAAATCGGTCCTCTATATTTACGCGTTCTTGAATCTTGGCCTTCTTGCTTCTGACAGATAGCGTGGCCATCGTTCCACCTGCAACGAGAGCCGTAAGACCAATCGCGCCAGCAACTATTGGGTATTTCCGGGTCAGTTCAATTCCACGTCCAGCTACGAGTCGCACAGTGTTTACTGCTTTCTCGGCGGTGTTAGGCTCAATCGTCACTTCTGCCAAATGTTTAACGATCTGGCCGGCACTGTTGCGGACTACACTACCGTTGCGAATGAGTTCACCTGTTTTCAATCCTTGTGCAATCGCCTCAGGGATCACGATGGCTGTTTGCTGTAGCGGCATGGTTCTCCTCTTTTTATAGGGAAAATGATGCTTCAAATTATGACCTGACGTGGACCCAAAAGCTAGAGCCATGGTCATGAAATCGGCTTTGACAGACCAGTTGGAATGCCAATTGCTAAAGGGCATTTGAAACGCCGGCGTTGAAGCGCGTTGAGCCCCAAAGCAGAAGTTCGCTTGGGCTGAGGCCCTACGCTTATCGACGATCGCCCGCTCGCATGTCGAGCGCCTCCGTTAAGCTACCTGTATGAGTTCTGTGACAACTGCTCCGCGCCTTGACCGCGCCACCATGCGCCGTAACCTCGACGGCTTCAAACACCGTTGGAACGAACGCCTCGACGGGTGGCGCTCACTCGACGAAGGCGCACTGGAGCGCAAATACGCACAATCGTACTGGGCAGAACTCCTCGCATGCTTCGGCATCACAGCCTCACGCATGGACCTGTTTGAGCAAGACGCGAAGCGCGCCTCAAGCGGACAACGCGGCTACATCGACCTCTTCTGGCCGGGCGTAGTCATCGGCGAAGCCAAGAAGCCAGGCGTCGACCTGCAAGTAGCAATCGACCAAGCCCGCGACTACCTGCTTGGCGGCACCGTCAACGACGCCGAACAACCCCGCTACATCATCGCCACCGACTTCTACCGCATCCGACTCATGCGCCTCGGTGACCCAGAAACCAGGTTCAACATCGAGTTCCCGCTCGAAGAAATCACCGATCACGTCGACGAACTCAAATTCCTCGCAGGCTACGAAGACAAACTCACCCACGTTGAGCAAACCGAAGCCTCGATCGCAGCATCAAAAATCATGGCGAACCTCTTTACCGCCATGGTCGGCGACGACGTCGACGAAGAAGTAGGCGACGCAGCCCCCACCTACATGCACGACGAAGAACTCGCGGTACAAGAAACCTCCATGTTTCTCACGCGCCTACTCTTCCTCCTGTTCGGCGATGATGCAGGGCTGTGGGAGCAGGACCTGTTTTATCGTTTCATTCTTGAGCACACCAACAGCGAGAACGTCGGCACGCAGCTTGCCGGTTTGTTCGAGGTGCTCAATACACCGGAGGAGCGTCGCCGACGTGTTCCCGATTCGATGGCCGCGTTCCCGTACGTGAACGGCACGCTGTTTGAGACCATCATGCCCACCCAGTTCTTCACCCCGGAGATGCGCGACGCGATCTTGGTTGCTTGCCGTTTCCAGTGGACCAACATCTCTCCGGCAATCTTCGGCTCCCTCTTCCAACTTGTGAAATCGAAGGAGGCACGTCGCGGCGACGGCGAGCACTACACCTCCGAGAAAAACATTCTCAAAACCCTCGGCCCGCTGTTTCTCGACGAGCTTCGCGAAGAAGCTGACCGCCTCATCAACTCGAAGTCAACCAGTGTGAAAAAGCTCCAGGAGTTCCGCGACAGCCTCGCCACACACGTATGCATGGAAGCTTTCAACCCGACTTGGATACAAAATAACGGCACAGTCGCGCTGGCGGCGTGAGTGCTTCAAATGAGGCCTCGGTGGTTAAACTCAAGTTCAAGACTTAATCGATGAAGGGACACTTGGTGGCAGGAGAAACTAGAAGGCTAGAGGCTGCGGAGATCAACATCGGGAGGCTGTTGACCAGCGGCGACTTCGAGTTCGTCATTCCGGAGTACCAGCGTCCGTATGCGTGGGGTGCTGAGGAATCGCTCCAGCTGCTATCGGATCTGCTCGGTGCGCTGGAGCGGGACACCGATGAGCCGTATTTTCTCGGGTCGATTGTTCTCGTGAAGTCTCCGAACGTAGCTCGATCCGAGGTTATCGACGGGCAGCAGCGCATCACAACATTGACGTTGTTACTGTCGTTGCTTCGAGACCTCGTCGCCAACGATGACCTGCGCCGTTCCATTCACAATTTGATCGAGAAGCCTGCGGTGGAGTGGGATAACCAGCCCGCACGGCCACGTTTGAAGCTTCGTCCGCGCGACAACCAGTTCTTCTACGACTACGTGCAGACCGTGGGCAACACGGCGAAGCTCATTGAACTCAGCGACAACATTCCCGAGACTGACTCTCAGCGGGGTCTACGAGACAACGCGAAGGCGCTTCACGACGAGTTGGTGCAGCTCAGTGCAGAGCGGTTGAAGGACTTGTTTCGGCTCATCGCTGGACGGGCTTTCTTGGTAACGGTCTCGACGCCGGATTTGAACAGTGCCTACCGGATCTTCTCGGTGATGAATGCTCGGGGTCTACCGCTTTCTCCGCAGGACATTTTTAAGTCCCAGGTGATTGGCGCGATCGACGAGAATGAAAAGCAGCACTATGCCGATCGCTGGGAGCACTTGGAGGAAAGCCTTGGTCGAGACGAGTTCGGCGATCTCTTCCTGTATATCCGAGCAATCAAGGCTCGCAACCGTGGCGTGAAGAGCCTCCTACAAGAGTTTCCAGAGCAGGTTCTCAATACTTACCTGCCGGACAATGGAAGTGGCTTCATTCGGGAGGTACTCGAACCATATGCTCGCGCCGACATCCGGTTACTGGCACAGGATTTTCAGGGCGAGGACCCACACTGGGAGCAGGTAAATCACTGGCTCAAGCGACTCGATCAGCTCGACAACGATGACTGGCGTCCTCCGGCATTGTGGGCTCTGACTGAGCACGGTGAAAACCCAGAATTTCTTGTCGATTTCTTTACCAAGTTGGAGCGCTTGGCTGCGAGCATGTTGGTTCGCCGTGTCTACGCGACCCCACGCCAGTTGCGATACATGGAACTCCTCAAGCAGCTTGCTGATGGCTTCGGACTCGAGGCCCCGGCTTTTGAACTGACCGAAAGCGAACGAGCCGAGACACGAGACCGCATTGACGGGGAGATCTATCTCGCAACTCGTGTGCGTCGCTACGTGCTGTTACGGCTTGATTCCATCTTGGCGAAGGACCCGGGTGCATCCTATGACCACCGCATCATCACCGTTGAGCACGTTCTGCCGCAAAGCCCTGCTCAAGACAGCCAGTGGGTGCGTGACTTCACTGAGGAAGAAACAGCGACGTGGACACATAAGTTGGGTAACCTGTTGCTGTTGAATCGACGTGCGAACTCACGGGCGCAGAACTTCGATTTCGACGTGAAGAAGGACAAGTACTTCACCTCGGGTAAAGGCGTGGCCGTGTTCGCTTTGACGACCCAGGTACTGGCGGAACCAGTGTGGACTCCCGAGGTCGTTGAGCGCCGCCAAGAGGAGCTGGTGGACCTGCTGGTCAAGGAGTGGCAACTCTAGCTGGGCGCTAACCTGAATGGTGTGTACCGAATTGTCGACCCTGAGGGCAATGATGTTGCCGAAGGTGAGGTCGGCGAAATGATCCTTCAGTCCGAATCGATGATGAAGGGTTACTGGAACAAGCCGGAAGAGACCACGAAGACTATCCGGGATGGCTGGCTGCACACTGGTGAACAGGTAAAACGTGGATCTGACGGATTCATGACGCTGGTCGACCGGATGAAGGACATGATCATCTCCGGTGGGAAGAACATCTATTCCGCCGAGGTGGAGAATGCTGTCTCTGGTCACCCCTGATGTTCTGGACGTGGCTGTTGTGGGTGATCTTCACGAGGTGTACGGGGAGACGGTTGTTGCGGTGATCGTGCCGACTGATCCGGAGAACCCGCCCACGCTGGAGTCGATTCGCGTACACGCCGCGCAGACGCTCTCGAAGTTCAATGCGGCTCTTCGCGTTTTGGAGTGTGTAGTTGACCGTAGAGCCTGGTTCGGGGTGGCGCAACATGTAGGGGTCCTGGCCGGTACAAGTTGAGAGTTACGACGCTTGCATCTGACCGAACCAGGACCGTACTTGCAGCCTAGTGGCAGCCTCGTCGCAGACACTATCTGCCGCGCGGCAGTAATCTGCTTGACGTTTACCGGAGCCGCCGACGCGGGCGCCTCCACTATCATCGACGCCGCCCCGGTTGCTGTCGACGGGCACTGCCCCGACTGCACCCACCCCGGGAAACTGCGTGATGACTCTGTCCGCTGACTGGTTGACCTGCCGGTGGTGGGGTTTCCCACCTGCCTGCACGTTCTTGTCCCCCGATTCACCTGCACCATTCAACAATGCCGGAGGACAATCTTCCAAGTTTCCCTTAACTGTGCCGATTACGGGGCCGAGCTCACTCACCGGGTTACCGGCTAGATCCTCCAGCGGCTGGCCATCGACGTCGCTCCGGTGACGATAGCCAGCACCGCGGCGGTGGCCGCGCCCGAGGACACGTCGGTGATGCCCGGTTCGGCCAACGGGTTGCGGAAGACCGCCTGCATGACCAACCCAGCAACGGCCAGGGAAGCGCCTACCAAACCGGCGACGACCACCCGCGGCAAACAGATGGTCCAAATTAGCGCGGTGCGGGCCTGGGTCGCGCCGGGCATGTCGACGCCGAGACGGTCGGCGATGGGCCCGAGTAGGGCGGCGGTCGCGTCGGACAGTGAGACGCTGACCGGGCCGAGGGAGATTCCCGCGAGGACCGTGACGAGCACCGCCGCGGTCAGGATGGCCCCGATAGTCGTCTACCGGGCCCGACATGCGATGGGGGTGGAAACGTTGACGGACACCCTGGAAACGTATCGAAAATAAAGTCTGGTTTCACATAGCTCTGGGGCGGGCCGCCGCCGCTAACTGGGCTTGTTCGCGTTCGGGTAGGCGTCCAGCCCAGGGAAGGCGGGCGTGTCGGGATGGGTGTCGCGGTAGCGGGGCAGGAGAACATGGCGTCGTACAGCTCCCTCTTGTCCTCCTCTTCGGCGGAATTGCGCACGATCAGCTTCATGATGAGGTCGCCGCGGCGTTCGCGCCAGCATCCAGAAGCGCCAGCGCCCGGTCGGCCCGGGCATCTGCGTCGCGGTCGGTCAGAGCGTCGAGTAGTTCGTCGTCGAGATTCAGATCACGGTGCACGGCTGTCATGGCCGCCACCTTTCCACCCCCGAAACGATCCCGCAGCCGAAACGGCCTCCGGGCTCATTGGTTCTCCGTGTCCTTGTACCCGTACGGCGACACCGCGTACACCGTCGCCGCCAGCGCCAACCGGGTGGCCTGTCCACGCCGGGCTCGATGCGCAGGCGGTAGCGGTACCTGGACAGGAAATAGGCGCAGAACCCCATGCTTTCCCTGCTTATCGACGCCACCGGCGGCCCCTCGCCGGCCTCCACGTGGATGGCGAGGTTGAGGCGGAACCACCGCCAGATCTCGGTAATGTGCGCCACCGGCGTGCCGTCAGGCAGGGCGGCGTCGCAATCGGCGCCGCCCATGCTGCGCGGGTCGGTGATGTGGAGCAGGTCGACGGGGCCGTCGGGGCCGGTGGTCTCGAGGACCATCACTCGGGGAATGAGGAACCCGGGTTCCTCCAGGCGCGGCCTGCGGTTGACGTGGCCGATGATGTCGCTGCCGGCGTCGCGGACGACCATGTCGGTGCTCGACGTCTGCTCGAAGGCGAGCTCGTCGAGTTCGAGGAAACCCGACCCGCCCGCGACGGTCCGGGGAGGGGGAGCAGCCGCAGCGGGCCGCAAGTCGGTTCACCCCGACGAGGCATGGGAGGGGGCTGGGCCGTTCTTCCCCGTGGTCGGCCCAGTAGCTCGACTCGGTGGCCTGCTCCCACAAACTGCGTTCGTCGGTCATGGCGGTTCCTCCAATTGGCCGTGGTGTGCTGCCGTGGCGTGCCGTTGCGTCGAATTTAGCCGAATTCTTCCGGCGGCGCCGCGTCCCCCGGGGCGCGAACTCGCCGGGCCACAGTCCCCAGTCTTACCGGTGGGAGCGGGCCGCGCTGGCCAATCAGATCGCCGGGCGGCTGCACCGCCAGTTCCAGTGGGGCGGGGCGCTGACCCAGGAGTAGCCCGCCCCACGTCGATCGGGCGCGGCTGATGTTCGAGCTGGTCGATCCGGGCCTGAGGCTGCTCACCCGGTTCATCGGGCCGCGGGCTGGCTGTGGGGTCGGGGACACGGAGGATTTCTATGCGTCGTGGTCGAACGGTGTGTTAGCATCGTTGACGCAGCGGGTATCGGTTTCCCGTGGCGTGCCCGCCCATCCGAAGGGGAGACATGACCGCCGAAATGACCCCCATCACCAGCTGGACCCTCATGCAGGAAATCCCGATTCCCCAGGACATCGGGCCGATCCTGGTTCAGGGCGAGCGTCCCATCACGGCGTACAAGACCTTCCGCGATTCCGCGATCTTCACCGACCGCCGATTAATCGTCCGCGATGCCCAGGGGCTGCGCGGCAAGAAGGTCGAGCTGTACTCGCTGCCGTATTCGTCGATCAACATGTGGTCGTCGGAGAACGCGGGCACCCTCGACTTCAATGCGGAGCTGGAGTTGTGGACCCGCGCCGGGCACATCAAGGTCAAGCTGGGCCGGGACATCGACATCCGTCGCCTCGATCAGCTGATCGCCCACGCGGTGTTCGGGCAGCTGTAAGCCCGGGCGCTCCCGCAGGTGCCGGTGGCCGATGGTCGGGGGCGAGTCGGTCCTCGGATGCTCGCCCGTGCTTTGCGACGGCCGTCGGTGAACCCTCGACACCGTATGCCCTAGGGGCATGATGTGTGGAGTTGAGCGGCGCGCCCCCGTTTTCCGACGGGTTGGGCGAGGCCACGACGATGATGATCGCCATCATCGACTCGCTGAAGGTGCTCTACACCCTACGCCCTACGTCCGCCGCTAGGCGAAGCGTTTGGCGTACCAGCCGATCAGCGCCACCGAATCGGGCGTGACCACCTGCCGGCGGGCGTCGATGCCCCTTCATCGCGCCGTCGGCGACGGTCGTGGCTTCCCACTCGGCGTCGGAGGTCACGTCCAGCTTGCGGTAGGCGCACGTTTCGCCGAGCTTAACGACGTCCTCGTTCGCCGTGGTCATGCAGGTCCGTCGCGATGACGGAATCGTCGCGGGCGATGAAGCGCTTGGCCAGTTCGAGGCCGAAGCCGGAGGCAGCGCCGGTAATCAGGACCGTGCGAGGACCCTGGGGAGTGGGGGAGCGGAAGAGTTTGCGGCTGATGTTCACCATTCGAACGTTAGCGACGCCGCGGCGACGGCGAGGGCCAATTCTCGACTGGCCTCCGCCGGATTTTCCGGTCACCTTCCTAGACACCTTCCTCCTCGCCATCGTGATCGAGTGGTGCCCGTGGTCAGGATTCGAACAAGCCCTGGCCCACGTAGCCGTCCTCGCCGATTCCCGGCGCGACGGGGAACATCGACGACGAGGTCGTCCTCAGGTACTCGATAAACATGTCGTCCCTGGCCATGTTCTGGTGCACCTTCGCGAAACGCTCCGGCGTCCGCCTCGGCTTCGAACTCCCGTTTGGGGCCGACGCCGATCCGCATCATCCAGAACACCATCCAGGTGACCATCGCCACGGCGATGAGCGACATGGTGCCGTCGATGACCTCCTGGGCCTCGAAGGAGAGTTTGGCGCGACCGAACGTGAACACGGCGCCGAGGATCAGGGAACCGATTACGGCGATGGCCACGCCCCACCAGATTTTCTGACGGACATCTTCCCGTCCTCGTTTGCGGACGTACGCCAGGAGAATGCCCACGATCAGGGCCGCCTCGAGGCCTTCGCGCAGGCCGATGAGGAAGGAAGCGAGGAACATGCGGTCGACCTTTCGGAGGAGGGCGGCGCTCCGGCAGGTAAATTACCGTCACCATCCCTCATGAACTTAGGTAAACCTTGCTACTAGACGGTTGGAATTCAAACCTGAATAGGTAAGTACAGGCTTGGTTACGGCCCAATTCGGGGTGTTCGGCGGGGCGGGTTCGCACCGTGTTCGACCATGCTTGCGCCAATGCCCATGTCGTCGCCTATGTCAGCATCGACAGCAGGAATACGGAATCCTCGTCGGCATCGACCCTGTGGGGAACCATCGACGGCAGATGTGCGACACGGCCCGGTGTTAGGGTTTCTGTCCGGTCGCCCACCGAGAAACGCACACGGCCTTCCATACACTGCACCAGAATCGGATGAGCGGCACGGTGGTCGGGCAGGGACTGGCCCGCCCGGAAGCGCATGGCGATCAGGTTCACGCCGTCCGCGGTCTGCAACCGCTGCACCGCCGGGCCGTCGCCGTCCACGGGTGAGGGTGCCGCCGCGATGACATCGTGGAAGCTCAGCGCGTCCGGATCGGCGGCCAGGTCGGCCTTCTGCTCCTCGTCGAGGAATTCGATCTCCCCACGGGTATCGCTCACGCGGGCCACGATGCCGATTGAGGCGAGAGAGTCGTCGTGTTTGGCGAATGTGTTGCGCATGCTCAGGACCCGTCGGCGCGCCGCCGGCTGCCTGATCGCGTTGACGACGATCCGCGCGACCCCGGCAGGGCCTTCGTCCTCGAGCATCTGGCTCGGCTTGAGCAGGCCCATCTCGCCGATGCGGACCTGTTCGACCTCGAAGCCGTGATCCTCGAGCAGCTGCCGCCATTCGGCGGGGGTGAGGGGACGGGCATTGACGCGAATCGCCTTCGACATGGCGACTCGGATCTCGTCCTTTGTCGATGTCGGGAGGTCGTCGGGGGTCAGTGCGAGTTCGTGGATCGCGTACCGGCCACCGGGCGCGAGGATGCGGCGGACCTCGTCGAGGATGGCATTCTTGCCCTTGTCTCCCTGCATGGTGAGCATCGCTTCGCCGATGACGACGTCCGCTGAATCGTCGTCGAGACCCGTCGACTGGGCCTTGCCCTTCACTACGCGACCCTGGCCGCTCACGACCTTGGCTGTGGTCTGTACGGCGGCTTCGTCTTCGTCGACTCCGACGTATCCGGACGGCAGTCGCTTCAGGATCTCCGCCGCCGTGATGCCCAGGCCCGGGGCCAGTTCGACGACCCGGGCGTCGGTGAGGCGGGACTGGTCGAGGATCCACTCTGTCATCTTCCGGCCTCCGGGGCGCAGCACCTTCTTTCCGAGCCTGGCCAATAACCAATGTCCCTGGAGTTTATCGAAATCCCTGTCGCGGGCGGTCATGCTTAACTCCTTCGTAGAGTGTCGGTGGTGGCGGTGTCGTCGGAACGTCGCTGCCAATAATCCGAATATGAAATACCGATTACTAGGAAATAGCTTAGGCTAAGCTAAAGTTCTTGTCGAGAAGGCGGTGAAAAGCCAGATCAAGCCGTCGCAAAGCAGCTTTGCGACGGCCCGAAAGGGGAGTTGGTTCGAGAAATGCCCCGGTCAGCGGTCCTGCGGAGTTTGGTCGACGAGCTCGTCGGCGGCGGCCGCCCGGCGGTCGTCGCGGGGTCATCGTCGGGTCCCGCTCTGGCACCGGTTCGCTTGGCGATGGCCTCCGCCTTGGCGTCGCATCTGGTCACCACGGCGACGAAACGGCACGGGGAGTTGGGTGTGGACGGGGTCTGGTTAATGTCAGTCATCATCGTCGGCGGTACGCGCGGACACGAGGCCCCGCTATGTATCGACTGACCCGGGGAAGTCTGTGTCAGCGGTGCCATGCCCGGAGTGCCGGAGGAGATCTAGGGGATGGGACGGCGCCGGGCTCCGGTGCGGGCCGTGTACTTTGGAGGCAACGTCATGGATCGTGAGGAAATCACCCGCACCCTGCAGCTGACTCCGATTTCGTCTCTTGGATTTTCAAGGCAGAAAATTGCTCGAAAGCTTTAGAGCGGTATATAGTTCGAGCCAAGAGACACCCCCTCCAAGCTTATGCGTTGCAAGCTTAAATGCGAGGGGGGCTTTTGCATAGCAAATCAAATGGGGCAGTGACTTGATTTTAAATCTGAAAGAGTTGGCTTAAGGGACACTTGTGTGTAACTAGCCAAGTCCACCCCACCTTTTCTCATGCTTAAACTGGGGTTTTGAAGCGGGCGCCCCGACAGTGGCAGCTTTGCATTCGTCAGGAACTGCGCCTCGCTAATTGCGCGAAGATAAACAGCGGGCAAGCAGGGCACAAGGTCTAGCTGTCCCAGTCCACCGCCCAGGGATCCTCTTCTTCCTACTGCTCGATCAGCGCGTTGATCGGCTCTGTCAGATGTTGGTCGATCACCGTCCAGGCGGCTTCGTTCTGGTCCTGCAGGAAGATTCGTTTCATCTCCTCGCTGCTGCCAGGAAGAGTCTGGATGTCCTTTGCCCATCCCGCTAAACGCTGTGCTCTCCGGGTCCGCGACAACAGATCGACCTGTTGGTTCAGCTGCCGCCAAAGTTCCTCGACAGCCTGCGGGCTGTGGTCTTTGCCCAACGTTTTCAGTGCTTCCTCCACGGAAGATGCTGAAACATCACCCGGTAGTACGCCTGATCTTTCTCCTCCTGAATGCCCGGCGTCTCGCACAATCGATTGAATACCCCGCGCTCCAACTGGGCGTGCTCGCTGTGAAGCTGTTTCAGAATCTTGTATGCGGTCGGCTCGTTCGCGTTCTCCGGATCGGTTATCTTCAGATACTCCACGATGAGGAAGATCGAGTCGCTGTCGCGATCGGTCATGGGAAGATCCCAGTCCACTCCTCTCAGGATGTCCGGCACTAGTCGTTTCGGGTAGCCGTGGAACCGCACTGTGGGCGTTGTCATGATTGGACTCCTTCGGTGTTGTTGGTGTTGCTGCAATGTAGCGAACGGGTCCGACATTTCGGCGGGCAGGCACGCGGGCAGCGCTGTATCGGTCGTGTTGTTGGCGCGTTTTGTCAGGTAGAGGCCGGGATACAGTGTCAATGTTGACGAAGGCGTGTTCGAGTGTGGTGTGCGGGGTGTGTGGAGAGGCGTCGAAAAGCAGCGAAGGGCAGGGGCGCAGAAAATGTGACCCATGTCCCAAAAATTCGGTGGATTTTTTCCTGCGACGCTTTTGCAATGAGGGAAAACTAACAGGGGTCCAGTCAATATAGTGCTCGCCACGGAAGGGGCGCCACGAAGAAAGGATTCACATGTCTATCGATCAACAGATCTCTGACTATTACGGCAAATTGCAGATGAGGAACGCGGGGGAACCAGAGTTCCACCAGGCGCTCGCGGAAGTGCTTGACTCCCTCAAGATCGTCCTCAATAAGGATCCTCACTACGCTGACTACGGCCTCATTGAGCGTCTCTGCGAGCCAGAGCGCCAACTTGTGTTCCGCGTCCCATGGGTCGATGACAACGGGCAAATCCAGGTCAACCGCGGCTTCCGCGTACAGTTCAACTCCGCACTCGGCCCATACAAGGGCGGGCTGCGCTTCCACCCGAGTGTGAACCTGGGCATCATCAAGTTCCTGGGCTTCGAGCAGATCTTCAAGAACTCCCTGACTGGCCTGCCAATCGGCGGTGCGAAAGGCGGCTCCGACTTCGACCCGAAAGGCAAGTCCGACGCCGAGATCATGCGGTTCTGCCAGTCCTTCATGACGGAGCTGCACACCCACATCGGCGAATACCGCGATGTGCCAGCCGGTGACATCGGCGTTGGCGCACGCGAGATCGGCTACCTCTTCGGCCAGTACCGCCGCCTGGAAAACAGCCACGAGTCCGGCGTGATCACCGGCAAGGGCCTGAAGTGGGGCGGCTCCCTCGTCCGCACCGAGGCAACCGGCTACGGCCTGGTCTACCTCGCCTCCGAGATGATGCAGACGCACGGCGAGTCCTTCGAAGGCTCCAAGGTTATCGTGTCCGGCTCTGGCAACGTGGCTATCTACGCTGCGGAGAAGGTGCAGCAGCTCGGCGGCGTGGTTGTGGCCATGTCGGACTCCTCCGGCTACGTCACCACCCCGAACGGTGTGGACATCGAACTGCTCAAGGACGTCAAGGAAGTGCGCCGTGGGCGTATCTCCACCTACGCGGCTGAGGCCGGGGAGGGCGTCGAGTACCACCGGGACGGCAACGTGTGGGAAGTCCAGGCGGATGTTGCCCTGCCGTGTGCCACCCAGAACGAGCTCGATGGTGACGACGCCAAACTCCTCGTGGACAACGGTGTCCGCTACGTCGCCGAGGGTGCCAACATGCCGTGCACCCCAGCGGCTGCCCACTACTTCCAGCAGAAGGGGATCGCGTTCGCGCCGGGCAAGGCGGCCAACGCCGGTGGCGTGGCCACCTCCGCGCTGGAGATGCAGCAGAACGCATCGCGCGACTCCTGGTCCTTCGAGTACACCGACCAGCGCCTGCACGAGATTATGTCGAACATCTTCAAGACGGTCGATTCGACCGCCAAGGAGTACGACATGGAAGGCGACTACGTGGCCGGCGCGAATATCGCGGGCTTCAAGAAGGTCGCTGACGCGATGCTGGCGCAGGGCGTCATCTAGGGATATATGAATATGCGTTGATGGCATAAAATACGTCTTCACTGCCCACTGCCGATTTCGTTTCGGTAGTGGGCAGACGTGTTTCCGGGGGTAAAAGGAAAGAAATTTTCCTGAATAACATACACCGGGCCGCATAGCTGTTACACTCCCGTGTATGTCAGAGCAAAAAGTGTTGAACGTAGCAGTCGCGGGCGCTACCGGGTACGCCGGCGGTGAGATCCTCCGCCTGCTACTCGGCCACCCGGCATACCTCGCGGGCGAGCTCGAGATCGGTGCGCTCACCGGGGCCTCCAACGCGGGAGCCTCGGTCGGGGAGCTCATGCCGCACCTGCCCGAGCTTGCCGACCGCGTCATCGAACCCACCACGGTAGAGGTGCTCGCGGGCCACGACGTCGTCTTCCTCGGCTTGCCACACGGGCACTCCGCGAAGATCGGCGCGGCGCTGCCGCCAGAAGTCACGGTCATCGACTGTGCTGCGGACTTCCGCCTGCGCAGCGCCGATGCCTGGCAGCACTACTACGGCTCCGAACACGCCGGGTCCTGGCCGTACGGCCTGCCGGAGCTGCCCGGCCACCGCGAGCAGATCGCGGCAGCCACGCGGATCGCGGTGCCCGGCTGCTTCCCGACGGGCGCTACGCTCGCGGCGTGGCCCGCGGTGGCATCCGGCCTGGTCGAGCCGGACCTGACTATCGTCTCCGTCACCGGCGTTTCCGGCGCTGGCAAGAAGGCGAGCGTTGCCATGCTGGGCGCGGAAACGATGGGCTCGCTGAAGGCCTACAGCGCTGGCGGCACCCACCGGCACACCCCGGAGATCCAGCAGAACCTGCAGGAAGTGGCGCAGTCTCCGGTCGGCATCAGCTTCACGCCGGTGCTCGCACCGCTGCCGCGCGGCATCCTCACCACCGTGGTGGCGCCGCTTGCCCAGGGTGTGGACGCTGCCGCTGCCCGCGCGGCCTACGAATCCGCCTACGCGGGCGAAGCCTTCGTCACTCTGCTCCCGGCAGGGCAGCAGCCGCAGACGCAGCACGTGGTCGGCTCAAACATGTGCCACGTGCAAGTGGAAGTGGATGAGGCGGCCAAGAAGCTGGTAGTCACCAGCGCCATCGATAACCTCACCAAAGGCACCGGCGGCGGTGCCGTGCAGTGCATGAACCTCGCACTCGGGCTCGAGGAGACCGCGGGACTCTCGCGAGCCGGGGTGGCCCCGTAACCGCCAGCCTCACTCCATCTCTACTTCTTCTTCTCGTATAGGACTGTAAAGGACATCTTCATCATGAGCACTACTGGTGTTACCGCCCCCAAGGGATTCAGCGCCGCAGCAACCTCGGCCGGCATCAAGGCATCCGGCAAGCCGGACATGGCCGTCGTGGTCAACGAAGGGCCAAAGCACGCGGCCGCGGCCGTGTTTACCCGCAACAAAGTGTTCGCAGCGCCGGTCAAGGTGAGCCGCGAAGTAATCAAGGGCGGCGCTATCTCCGCCGTCGTGTTTAACTCCGGCAACGCCAACGCCTGTACCGGCGCGCAGGGCCTCGAAGACGCCAAGGCGATGCAGCAACTCACCGCCACGGGTATCGGGTCGGAGGCCTCGCAGATCGCGGTGTGCTCCACCGGCATCATCGGCGACCTGCTGCCGATGGACAAGATAGAGCACGGCATCGGGGCCCTCGTGAAGGAGCTCGGCGACCATGGCGCGGACGCCGCCGTCGCAATTAAGACCACGGACACGGTGGCGAAGGAGGTCGTCGTCAATGGTGACGGGTGGACGCTCGGCGGGATGGGCAAGGGCGCTGGCATGATGGCGCCGTCGCTTGCCACGATGCTCGTGTGCATCACCACGGACGCGGACGTCGAAAGCCAAGCGCTGCAGGCTGCGCTCGACCGCGCCGTCGCCACCACCTTCAACACCCTCGATATCGACGGCTCCACCTCCACCAACGACACCGTCATCGCCATGGCCAGCGGCGCAAGCGGCGTCACCCCGACGCAAGAGGAACTCGACGCCGCGATGCAGGACGCCTGCTCGCAGCTCGCCGCCATGATGCAATCCGACGCCGAAGGCGTGACCAAACGCGTGGCCATCACCGTCGAAGGTGCGGCCGACGACGCCCAGGCGCTCAACGCAGCCCGGACAATCGGGCGCGACAACCTGGTCAAGACCGCGATGTTCGGCTCCGACCCGAACTGGGGCCGCGTGCTCGCCGCCGTCGGCATGGCAGACGCCGAGATGGACGCCGAGAACATCTCCGTGACCTTCAACGGGCACACCGTGTGCGCGCAGTCCGCGGGCGCGCCGGGCGCGCGCGACGTGGACTTGAGCGGTGCGGACATCGAGGTCGTCGTCAACCTCGGCACCGGCGGGCAGGGCAGTGCCACCGTGCGCACCACCGACCTGTCGCACTCCTACGTCGAAATCAACTCGGCATACAGCAGCTAGGAGGCAGTCGTGTTAGCGAATCTCAGCAGCGAGCAGCGGGCAACCGTCCTGGCAGAGGCACTGCCGTGGCTGCAGCACTACCGCGACAAAATCGTGGTGGTCAAGTACGGCGGCAACGCCATGATCGACGAAGACCTCAAGGCCGCATTCGCCGCCGACATGGTCTTCCTACGCACCGTCGGCGCGAAACCCGTCGTCGTCCACGGCGGCGGCCCACAGATCAGCGCGATGCTCAAGCGGCTCGGCCTCGACGGCGGCGAGTTCGTCGGCGGGTTCCGCATCACCACCCCCGAAATCCTTGACGTGGTGCGCATGGTGCTCTTCGGCCAAGTCGGACGCGACCTGCTAGGCAAGATCAACTCCCACGGTCCGTACGCGGTCGGCACCTCCGGCGAGGACGCCGGCCTGTTCACCGCGAAGCGCCGCATCGTCGAAGTCGACGGCGAAACCCGCGACATCGGGCTCGTCGGCACGATCACCGACGTCAACCCCGCCGCCGTCATGGACATCATCGAAGCAGGACGCATCCCGGTGGTCTCCGGCATCGCGCCGGGCGAGAACGGCGAGGTGTACAACATCAACGCCGACGAAGCCGCTGGGGCGCTTGCCGCCGCGATCGGCGCGGAGCGCCTCGTGGTGCTCACTAACGTGGAGGGCCTCTACACGGACTGGCCGAACAGAGACTCGCTGCTGTCGAAGATCGAGGCCGGGGATCTCGAGCAGATGCTGCCAGCACTGGACTCGGGCATGATCCCCAAGATGGAGGCGTGTCTCACGGCGGTGCAGGGCGGGGTGAGGGCCGCCCACGTCATCGACGGGCGCGTCGCGCACTCCGTGCTCCTTGAGCTGCTCACGATGGGCGGGGTGGGCACCATGGTTCTGCCAGATGATTACGACCGTTCCCAGTACCCGGACGGCACCATTTTTAGGAAGGATGACGCATGAAGGACTTCACGCAGCGTTGGGCGGGCGCGCTTTTAGATAACTACCCGGTTCCGCCAGTCGAACTCGTCGAAGGTGCAGGCTCCACCGTGACCGACGCGGATGGCAAGCAGTACATCGACATGCTGGCTGGTATCGCGGTCAACGCGCTCGGCCATGCGCATCCGGCAGTGGTCGAGGCGGTCACCAACCAGCTATCGACGCTCGGCCACGTCTCGAACCTGTTCGGCTCCGCACCCGTGGTCAAGGTCGCCGAGGCACTCCGCGAGCACGTCGGTGATGACACCGCCCGCGTCTACTTCGGCAACTCCGGCGCCGAGGCCAACGAGGCCGCGTTCAAGCTCGCGCGGCTGACCGGCCGCCGCCGTATTCTTGCAGCGCAGCACGGGTTCCATGGCCGCACCATGGGCGCGCTCGCCATGACCGGCCAGCCCGACAAGCAAAAGCCGTTCGAGCCCCTGCCCGCCGGTGTGGAGTTCTACCCCTACGGCGACATCGACGCGCTCACCGCACTCGTGGAGCAGAACCCCTCCGACACCGCGGCCATCATCCTGGAGCCCATCCAGGGCGAGACCGGTGTCATCCCCGCCCCGGAAGGCTTCCTCACCCAGGTCCGCGAGCTGTGCGACAAGCACGGCATCCTCTTTATCGCCGACGAGGTGCAGACTGGCGTCGGCCGCACCGGCGACTTCTTCGCCTTCCAACACGAGGGCGTGCTCCCGGACGTGATCACTATGGCCAAGGGCCTCGGCGGCGGCCTGCCGATCGGCGCGACGATCGCTCGCGGCGAGGCGGCGAAGCTCTTCACTCCGGGCAGTCACGGCACCACGTTCGGCGGCAACCCCGTCTCGTGCGCGGCGGCCACGGCAGTGCTGGTCACCATCGACGACGCCTTCCTCGCGGAGGTGCGTCGCAAAGGCCAGGTGCTTTACGACGCCGCCTTGAAGATCCCGGGTGTGAAGGAAGTCCGCGGGCGTGGGCTCATGCTCGGCGTGGTCTTGGAGCAGCCGGTGGCGAAGCGCGTCGTCAAGCTTGGCCTTGAGCACGGCGTGATCCTCAACGCGCCGGCGGATGACGTGATCCGCCTGACGCCGCCGCTGGTGATCAGCGACGAGGAAATTGCGCAGGCGGCCCGGCGCCTCACGGCCGCGATTGCGGAGGCCTCAGAAGAGGTCTCACAATAATTTGACAGGCTTGACGTATCGCTTTCGCATGTGCTGTAATTTGATTGTTCAATTCATTAATTGAACATTTGCTAGTGGGGTGGAGCCATCCACCCTTGCGCCTTCACATTCCTTGCTCGGAATCGGTGCAACCAAACCACAGTGAAAGTCGATAATCATGGCCTTCTCCGCGAAGAAATCCCTCCCAGCTGTAGTGCTCTGTGCCGCGATGATGTGGACAGTGACTGGATGCAGCAGCCCTGCGGACAACGAGCCTGCCTCGGAAACGAGCCAGACTGCCGCAGACGCCTCGCATGCAGTGACCATCACGGACATCACCGGGAACACGATTCAGCTGGAGAAGCCACTCGAGCACGCAGCCATTCAGCTTTCTGGTTCTGGCGGGCCGCTTTTGACGATGGCGGCCCTTGACCGGGACAACTACACGTCTAAGATCGCTGCGATGGATAAAGGCCTCGAGTCCAACCGACAGGACCTGTGGGACCTTTTGCTTGAGGCGAACCCGGAGCTTGCTGATATCCCGAAGATTGGTGATGCGACGAAGGATCAGATCTCCGCCGAACAACTTTTGACGATGGGTGTCGACGGAGTCATTGCTCCGGTTCGCCAGAAAGCAAAGATGGATGTCATCGCTGAACAGACTGGCATCCCGGTAATCTACATCGATTACCACAGCCAAAAGCTGGAAAACCATATTCAGTCCACCAAGATCATCGCTGAAGCCACTGGGCTGACGAAGAACGTCGACGAGATCACGAAGTTCTACGAGGACGTCGTCGGCGACATCGAGGAGCGCGCTTCGAAGCTGGACCACACCACGTCGGTCTACTTTGAGACGACCTCGAACGGCCCGACCGAATTCGGCAACACCTACGGCGCCGGCATCATGTGGGGCGCCATCCTGGACGCCGTCGGCGCGGACAACATTGCGACGCACTTTGTGGCTGCGGACGACGCCGAGGCGCTCTCCGCCGAACAGGTCTTGGTCAGCAACCCGGACAAAATCGTGCTCTCGGGTTCCCTGTGGGCGAACCAGCCCGACTCGGTCAAGATGGGCTTCTCCGTCTCCAACGAGGAGGCGCTGGCGTCGATGGGGCCGTTCCGCGAGCGCGAGGGCTGGGACAAGCTCAAGGCGATCCAGAACAATGAGTTGTACGCAATTGGTCACCCAATGACCCGCGAAATGCTGGACTTCTACTCCTACGCGCAGCTGGCCAAGCTCTTCCACCCGGAGGAGTTCGCGGATCTGGATCCGGAAGCGCTGATCAAGGAGTACTTCGACAAGTACATGCCGATCCCATACGAGGGAACCTGGTTCATCAAGTATGAGTAAGGCACCAACAAAAGGCCTCCCGAAAGGACTGCTGGTCGCATTTGCCATTTTGGCGGTCGTAGTCCTTTTCGTGGTGGATCTGTGCGTCGGCCCCGCCAACATCAAGCTTTCAAACTTCTCCACCGTGCTGGATCCTGACTCGGTTGAGCACGTTGCGTTCTTCCGCATGCGCATGCCGGCTGCCCTCATGGCAGTTGGGGTGGGGATGAGCCTGGGGTTGGCGGGTGCCGTGATGCAGACGATCCTGAATAACCCGCTTGCTAGCCCGTTCACGCTTGGCGTGTCCTCGGCAGCGAGCCTTGGCGCAGCCATCGTCTTTGTGATGGCGCTGCCGATGGTGTTCGTTACCGGCGGTGCGCTGCTGCTCGCACTGCTCTCTGTGCTGGTTATCTTCGCGGTGGGCAAGTACATCGAGATGAGTAACTCCTCGCTCGTGCTGGCGGGCATTGCGCTGAACTTCCTCTTCGACGCGTTCCTGTCACTCATTCAGTACCGGGCCTCCGAAGAAAGCCTGTCGTACATCGTCTTTTGGACGATGGGCGGGCTGACCCGCGCCTCCTACCCTCAGGCGTGGATCCTGCTCTCGACGTTCGTCGTTGTGTTCGCGGTGCTGCTTCGCAACGCCTGGAACCTGACCGCCCTGAAATTCGGCGAAGCACGCGCGGAAGCACTCGGCGTCAACGTCGGACGAGTGAAGATCCTTTCCCTGATCCTCGCCTCTATCCTTACTGCGCTTGCGGTAAGTTTCTGCGGAAAGATCGGGTTCATCGGGCTGGCCGCGCCACACTTGGCACGCCGCCTGGTTTCCGAGGACCAGCGTTTCTACCTGACAAGCTCCGCCATCCTCGGCGCAATGATCCTGCTTGTCTCCTCAATCCTTTCCAAGCTGATCGTTCCGGGCGTGGTGGTGCCCATCGGCATCATCAGCTCGATCATCGGTATCCCATTCCTGGTCTACGCGCTTACCAGCCAGCGCCGTCAAAGGACGGTGTAGCGCATGATTACAGTCAACAACTTCTCCTTTGATTACGGCGACCGCCAGATCATCGACAACATCAGTTTCCAGGCGAAACCCGGTGAGGTCACCGTGCTGATGGGCCGCAACGGCGCAGGCAAAACCACACTGATGACATCGATAGCCCGCTCAGGCAAGCCTGGCCGCGGCAAGAAAATCACCGGCGAGGTTACAACCACCGGCAACATTTCCTACCTGAACCAGCACACCGAAGGGAACCTGCCCTTCACCGTGTTTGAAACGGTGATGATCGGAAAAGTAGCCAAGCTCGGGATCTGCACCACGCAAGAGGATGTCGACGATGTCAACGAGGTGCTCGACATGCTTGAGCTGCAGCCCCTGCGCGACGTCGCCATCCGCAACTTGTCCGGTGGCCAGCGCCAAAAAGTCTTCATCGGGCAGGCCATGGTCAAACGGCCAGACATCCTGCTTTTCGACGAACCCACGTCCGCACTCGACATCGAAAACCAGTACAGAATCCTGCACCAAATCAAGGCGCTCACGGTTGAGCGAAACATCACAACGGTAGTAAGCCTGCACCAAATCGACCTGATCGAGCGCTTCGCGGACCACATCATCGTGCTCCACGAAGGCAAAATCTACGCCGAAGGCTCACCCGCCGAGGTGTTTACCAAGCAAACGTTCCGTGACGTCTACTCCGTCGAGGCGATTCTGGCGGGAGTCAAGGACCGAATCCTCTTCGGGTTCGACCTCCTCGACCACCCGAAAATCCCCGGCGAGCACACCCCAACCTCCATTCATTAGTCCCGGTGGCGGGTAAGCTTCAGCGCCCGCTGCTGGTCTAACACCTCAAAGTAGGGCAGCGGATCAATGTCCAGTGCTTCCACGTAGTCCGTGAGCATGTCACGCACCACGTGGTGCAGCTCCTCGACGTCCCACGGCTTGGCGATGTAGTAGTCCAGGTTCGCTTCGTTGACCGCGTGCACAGTATCCTTGAGCTGCGCCTGCCCGGTAACCAGCACCTTGCGGGTCGCTGCGGTGCGCGGGTCCTGCGCCATCTGCACCAAAAACTCCACGCCGGTGGTGCCTGGCATGCGGTGGTCACACAGCGCGAGCGCGAGGAGATCGCCGTCGTCGCTGAGCTCGTCGATAACTTCCCAGGCCTCGTTGGCGCTGGAGGCAACCTCCAGGCGGACGGTGTCCGCGAACGAGAGGAGGTCGCGCTCAAGGGCGGCGCGCACTTCGGCTTCATCTTCAAGAATCAGAATGGTGAGGTTCATGGTGTCTCCTTGGTCCGTTGATACGTAGGCGAACGCTGGCTTGGGTGCCCCGCGGTGTGGACTCCAGCGTGATGGTTCCGTGGTGCTTATTGATGATGCTTCGACACACACTCAGGCCGATCCCCATCCCGAAGCGCACCTGGCCGTTCTTCGTGGTGAATCGGGGTTCGAAGAGTCGCTCGAGGCGCTCGCCGGGGATGCCGGGCCCGTCATCGATAATGTCGACTTCGACCCAGCCCGGCTCGGGCGTACTCGTGCGGATCGTGATTGTGCTGCCAACGCCCGTGTCCTGCATCGCTTCGGCGGCGTTGGTCAGCAGGTTTGTCCACACCTGGGCCAGCTGGCCCGGCATGCACGTGATGTTGGGCAGCTCCGCATAGTCGCGGATGACCTCGACGTGGTCGAGCCGGTGCGAAATCAGCCGGAGGGTGTCGTCGATACCTTCGTGGACATTGACGTCGGTGACGGGGTCGCCGTCTGGGCGCGCGTACGAGCGCAGCGAGGCGACGAGCTCCGTGATGCGGGTCGCCGCGGTGGAGAGGTTGCGCACCCCAGTGCCGATCGCCGCAGCGCGCTCGATGGTTTCGAAGTCGAGCCTGCGGGAGCGGGCCACCTGCTTGGCAAAGGCGGCGTCGTGAAGCCCGGCGAGCACCCAGCGCTGCGCAAGCGCGCGGTCGCCGATGATCTCGGTGAGCTCACGCCGCAACCTGCGCGCCTCCTTCGTACTCACCGATGGTGCGCGTTTTGCCTGCTCAAATGCCTTCAGCACGCCCTCGCGCCACTTCCGGTTCGGGCTTGAAGCCAGTAGCGTATCGACGTCCTCTCCGAGATGCGCCGCCGTGCGCTCAATCGCGGCCATCGGGTTGTTCAGCTCATGGGCAACTCCCGCCGCCAGCTCGCCGAGCGAGGCGAACCGGGCCTGGCTCATCAGCTCGCGGCGGGCCTCCTCCAGGTTGCGCAGCGCGGTGCTCAGCCGTGCGCGCTCCTGCTCCAGCTCCGCGGTCATCTCGTGCTGGTGCACCTGGATGTCCTCGGAGCGGCGCAGGCGCCGGTCGTAGGAACGCACCAGCAGCACAGCGAGCAGACGGTCCAGGCCAGGGGCGATGTCGAGCAGGTAGTTGAGCTGGTCCATCGGCAGCTGCACCGCGGTGACCTCTGTCGTGGTCCGCGCGGTGAAGAACCCAATGCGCGTGCCTGCCAGCGCCAACAGTCCAATTACCTGGCCCGTCGATCCGCGGTGCATCGTAATATCCCCGGCGTCCGTGCTGCGCTGCAACACCACCTCGCCCGAGATGGTCAAGATGACCTCCTCGACCTCTTTGCCCTCCGTGGTCAGGTTCACCCCGGGAGGGAAGACCAGGCGCGGCTGGCGCCCGAGGTGCCGGTCGGCGGCGTCAATAATGTGCTTGATGATCTCCTCGTCGCTGAGCTCCACGTCCAGCGCCGGCGCCGCCGGCTGGTCGTACTTCGACGCCAGCTCGGGGTTGTCGTGGAAGCGCGCCGCCCAGTAGCGGGTCAGCTGCTGCTGCAGGTTCCGGGCCAGCGCCTCCTCGTGGATCTCCGGGGTGTACACCAGCATGTCCAACCTGCCCAGCTCGCTGAGCCGGTCCAGGCCCGACACCGAGGGGGCGGTGGTCAGGACGATGATGCGGGTGTGCTCGTAGTGGGCGTCGTCAAGAAATTTGACCAGCGGGTGATCGGCGGTGAGCCCGTGCTCGTGCACCGTGACGGTGACGAGCGCGAGGTCGTCCGTGCGAGGCAAGTCCGTCAGCGACGGGTAGGTGAGCACCGTATGCGTGCCGCCGAACGCGTCGCGCACGATGCTCTGGACGGTGCGCGACGCCTCCGACGCACCGATGACTGCGATTGTTGAGTGGGGAATCATCTACAGCAACCCCAACAGCGTCCATACTGACGGCATCACGAAGATCAGCAGCAGCGTTGCCATCGTGCCCACCACCAGGCCGACCTGCGCCATCTGCGGGATGGTGATCTCCTTCGTGGCGTACGCAATCGCGTTCGGCGGGGTGGAGATCGGCAGCGCCATACCCAGCGAGCAGGCGATCGCCACAATCACCGCGATGAGCATCGGGCTCGGCTCGGACAGCGTGATCGCCAGCGAGACCGCCAGTGGCACCAGCAGGTTCGCCGCCGCCGAGTGGGAAATGACGTTCGCCATGGCAAACCCGATCAGGCCCAGTAGCGCCAGGATCATCATCGGGCCGAGCACCTTCCAGTTCACGGAGCCGACCAACCAGTCATCGAGCCCCGTCGCACCCACGCCCGTGCCCAGCGCAATACCGCCGGAGACCAGCCACAACACAGGCCAGTCCAACGCCTGGACGTCCTTGCCCTTCATCACTTTCAGGCTCAGCAGCGCGACGACGGGGAAGAAACCGACAATATTCGAGGAGATCCCGTGAAGTGGCTCGCTCATCCACAGCGCAATCGTCAGCCCCGCGACGGCGTAAAACAGCTTCGCGTTCGACGACGTATCCCAGGACGCATCCATTGCAATCGAGATCCGCGTCTCCGATGGGATGAACGCGACGCACAGGAACAGCCACGCAAACACCAGCACAACCAGCATGAACGGGACGGCAAGCAGCATCCACTGCGCGAAGGACACCTTGATGCCGTACTCCGCCAGCGCACCAATCGCGATCGCGTTTGGTGGTGTCCCGACCGGGGTGCCTATGCCGCCTACGTTCGCTGCCAGCGGAATCGACAGCGCCACACCCGCGCGCACCTTACCCGGCGGCAGCGTGCGCAAAATCGGGATGACCACCGCGAACATCGTGGCCGTCGTCGCCGTATTCGACATAAACATGCTCAGCAGTGCAGTAATCAGCATGAGCCCCAGCACCGTCAGCCGCGCCTTGTCCGGGAACGGCCGCAGCATAATCGCCGCCAGGTTCTTGTCCAGCCCGAACTTCTCCGCGCCATGCGCAATCATGAACCCGCCCAAGAACAGGATGATCACCGGGTTCGCCAGCGCCGCAAAGTAGTCGGACGCCGGCAGCACCGTCTCCTTCAGCGCCTCGACGCCACCCGTCGGGTCAACGATGGCGCCCTTCGAAAGCAGGATGACCTCGAGGAAGATCACTAGCACCGCGGTCGCGGTCAGCGGAATCGGCTCGAGGATCCAGAAGACAATCGCCAACAGGAAAATAGAAAGCATCCGCTGGCCGGGCGCCTCGAGGCCAGGGATGTTGAAAAAGAAGGGGAGCGCGAAGAGCACGGCGCCAAGAATGAGGCCCGCCCACTGCTTTTTCGAAAGGGAGGGGGCGCGCTGCTGGAGCGCCGGTGGTGGAATCGTTCCATGCTGTACAGCCATACCTCTGTATCTTAATCGTATGACCAGCGAATTTCGGTGGTTAGAATAAGCAGAATGAAACACTCAAAGCTTTTCGTCGCAGCACTCGCCGCCGCCTGCGTATCGACGGCCACTTCGTGCACCACCCAGCCCCTCCCATTCGAGCAAACACCCGCCGCACCGGCTTCGCAGGAAGCAGAGGCCGAGCCCGATGCCGATCCAGGCGAGATGGACGAGCCTTCCTTCGAAGACGCCATCATTGCCATCTGGTCAAAGACAGACGAGATGCGGGGCATCGGCGTGCCCGAGTCCGAGATCGAAGATTTACAGGCCCGCACCGACAAGCGCGACGAGTCGATGGGGAAGCGCGCAATGTTTTACGTCACCGAGGCTGACAAGCTCAGCGAACAGTATGCGTCAGTGACTGAAAACGGTTCTTAAGCCCAGAGCGGTCCGGTGCGGGTGTGGTACCCGGCAGGCTCCACATGCACGATCGTTTCCGACTCACCGATGACCGCAGTGATGCCATCCTCGATGGCGTCGGCGTGCTCGTGGGAGTACGCCACAGTCCACCCGCCGGGGACCTGCACGACGAGGCTGATAAGCCGATCGCGGCCAAACGCAGCCGTGCGCACCGACGTGAACTCGACGTCGTGCTCGGCAGCGTAGCTATTAAGGAAGCCGTGCAGCTTCTCCAGCTCATCTTGCGGCAGCGCTTCCGAGAGCAGCCCAAGAATGGCGCCTTTGAGCAGGCGGTAGCCGGTGAACAGGACGTTGAAGCCGACGCACAGCGCGATGATCGGGTCGAGCAGCTGCCAGTCCGTAATCCAGACCGCCGCGATGCCGACGATCACTCCGACCGTGGTCCACACGTCAGTGAGGAGGTGGTGGCCGTCGGCGTCCAGTGTTGAGGAGCGGTACTTCTTCCCAGCTTTCACCAGCGCGACGCCCACCGCGAGGTTTAGTACCGTGGCGGCAACAGAAAACGCCAGGCCGATACCGATCTGCTCAACCGGCTGCGGGTGAATAATGCGCTGCACGGACGTATAGATAATGGCCACGGACGCCACCAGAATCAGCGAGCCCTCCACCTGCGCGGAGAAGTACTCGGCCTTCGCGTGGCCAAAGTTGTGGTTTTCGTCTGCGGGCTTGGCGGAAAGCTTCAGTGCCCACAGGCCGACGAGGGCAGCAACCAGGTTGATCACGGACTCGATGGCGTCGGAGAGGAAACCGACTGATCCCGTAATGCCGGCCGCTGCCATCTTCAAAGCAATGGTGATGACGGACGCTGTGATGGAGAGCCACATAAACCGTTCGAGGAGCCGCTGTTCTCGTTTACGTTCAGCATTGATTTCGGACAAAGGCATGTCTGCTTTCCGCCTCCCTATATCTGACCTGCAATATGTTAACAGTGCGGTCGGGGAGGGGTATGGGACCAGGCGAACCGGGAAAGGTTGAAAGTTGGACCTTAAAAGCTCCCAGGAAACTTTTGAATGTTGATTTATAAAATAATGAAAAAACAACAGTATGTAATTCAATCGAACCATCGAATCTCGGATATTCAATAAAGGGGTAGAGGGTTTCTATTTTTGGCCCAATTCTCGGGACATTTTTGGGAAATCTGCAGCTGACAGTACATTTGTACTGTTTAAACACACCCCAATGCGGGGGTAGTCGAAATGTATAAAAATATGAATGGGGCTTTTATAAAGTCGCTCGGAGGGGGATTATATATGCAATAGTTTGAAAGTTATGCAAATAGTGCCTTAGGGAATTCTGAAATGTGTTTCGGAATGTATTGTGTTTGGCATGTCAAATACTTCTAGCGCCACTACGGCAGCGGACATCAAGGGTCCGCCAATCAAACCAGTGAGCCACGGCAAGGCAGTGTTGTTCCTTGCCCTTGGTACAGCATTCCTTGCCGGTACCCCGTTGTGGGTAAAGGCCACAAACATGGATCCCGCCACGCAGGCCTTCCTGCGCGTTGTGCTCGGTTGCCTCGTGTTGATCCCGTTCGGTGTTATGGAAATCCGCAAGAAAGAATCCCTGAGCAAGAAGGGCATCATGCTCTCCATTGCCTCGGGTCTCTTCTTGGGCGTGGACTTCACATGCTGGAACTACTCCATTTTCTACGTAGGCGCTGGTGTTGCCGCGATTCTGCTGAATCTGCAGGTCATTATCGTGCCGATGCTTACGGCAATCTTTGATAAGTACAAGATTCCGCCAGTGTTCCTGATTCTTGTTCCGATCATGGCCGTCGGTGTGCTGTTGACCGGTGGCGTATTTGAGGCGGCGGAAGCATCCGGCGGCCCGGAGAGCATTTACGGCATCAAGACCGCGACGCTGGGCACCATCTTCGGTTTGACCTCCGGCGTGTGCTACTCGTTCTACCTCTACCTCTCCCGCAAGGCTGGTACCTCCGCACGTAAGGACCTCTACGTCCAGCCGATGATGTACACGATGGCAGCGCAGGCTGTTGCGCCTACCATTGTTGCGCTCTTCATCTCCCCGCGTGGCGGCTTCGACTTCGTCAATGGCGTCTTGATCGACGGTCAGCTCCCATTGGTTGACCCGGAGACCACAGTCGGCGACCCACTGACTGCATGGAACTGGTTCAACCTGATCTGCTTGGTTATCCTCGGCCAGGCGTTGGCGTGGACCTTCGTCCAGTACGGCACGGTCTGGCTCGACCCAACCCTGTCCGCAGGTATCCTGCTGCTTTCGCCGGTGACCTCCGTTATCATTGCGGCCCCGCTGTTCGGCGAGATCCCATCGGTACTGCAGATCATCGGTATCTTCCTGATTTTGGGTACAGTGGCATATCAAAATGGGATGTTCACAATGTTTTCAAAATCGAAGATGAAAACCGACCATGAGAATCCGGACCACTCACTCGATGAACAACTCATCAGAGAGGGATTAGCGCCCGGACACTCACCGGAAGAAGCCTCGGATAACCCGAAGAAGCATCACCATCACCACTAATTCGGAGTAGGTTCGGGGCGAACCGAAAAAATTTCACACAATGAGTGAAAACTGAACCCCGTCTGTTCCAGAAGGCACAGACGGGGCGTCGGCAAATAATCGAATATCAATCGTCAACGAGCAAGGAGAAGAAATGAAGCTGACCCAACGCGAACAGGAAAAGCTGCTCATCGTGGTTGCTGCTGATGTGGCACGTCGCCGCAAGGAACGCGGCGTGAAGCTGAACTACCCAGAGTCGGTAGCCCTCATCACGGATTACCTCATGGAAGGCGCCCGCGATGGCAAGACGGTAGCGCAGCTGATGTCCGAGGGCATCCAGGTGCTTACCCGTGACGATGTCATGGAAGGCGTTCCAGAGATGATCTCTGACGTTCAGGTTGAGGCAACCTTCCCTGACGGCACCAAGCTTGTCACTGTCCACAACCCAATCCGATAAAAGGAGACTATCCATGATTCCAGGCGAGTACTTCATCACTGAAGGCAAGGTCATCCTGAACGAAGGCAGCGAGCCAATCACGCTTGAGGTGAAGAACACCGGCGACCGCCCGATCCAGGTCGGTTCCCACTTCCACTTCGCAGAGGCAAACAGCGCCCTCGAGTTCGACCGTGAAGCTGCGATGGGCAAGCGCCTCGACATCCCGTCGGGCACCGCAGCCCGTCTCGAGCCAGGCGATTCCCGCACTGTTGAGCTGATCGACTTCGGCGGCAAGCGCGAAGTTCACGGCTTCAACGGCCAGGTCAACGGCCCAGTCAAGTAAACGGATTACGAAACCTTTAAGGAAGGGAACAAAATGGCATTTGAGATGGATAGGCGTCAGTACGCCGAGCTTTACGGCCCACACACCGGTGACGGCGTCCGCCTCGCGGACACCTCGCTGATCGCACGCGTTGAGAAGAACCTGCTGAAGCCAGGCGAAGAAGTCAACTTCGGTGGCGGCAAGGTTATCCGCGACGGCATGGGTCAGAACTCCCGTGTTACTGGTGAAGAACTGATTCCGGACCTCGTCATTACCGGCCCGATCATTATTGACTACACCGGTATCTACGTTGCTGACATCGGCATCAAGGACGGCAAGATCCTCAAGATCGGCCGTGCAGGTAACCCAGATATCCAGGACGGCATCGACATCGTTGTCGGCGTCGCAACCGAGGTCATCGGCGGCGAGGGCAAGATCGTCACCGCTGGTGCAGTGGATACCCACATTCACTTCATTTCCCCAGAGCAGGTCCTGGCTGCGCTGGACAACGGCACCACCACGCTCATCGGTGGCGGCGTTGGCCCGGTTGATTCCACCAACGCAACCACCGTCTCCGCTGGTGCGACCAACATCAAGCACATGATCGAGGCTTCGGTTGACTTCCCGGTCAACGTTGGATTCCTGGGCAAGGGCCACGCGTCCGCGCTCAACCCGCTGCGTGAGCAGATCAAGGCCGGCGCTATCGGCCTGAAGATTCACGAGGACTGGGGCGCAACCGCGAACACCATCGACAACGCGCTCAAGGTCGCGGACGAGATGGACGTCCAGATCGCGATCCACACCGACACCCTCAACGAGGGTGGCTTCGTGGACAACACCATCAAGGCAATTGACGGCCGCGTCATCCACACCTTCCACACCGAGGGTGCTGGCGGCGGTCACGCGCCGGACATCATTGAGCTGGCTGGCCACTCCAACGTGCTGCCAGCGTCGACCAACCCGACGCTGCCGTACACCCACAACACGCTGGAAGAGCACCTTGACATGATCATGGTCTGCCACCACCTGAACCCGGATCTTCCGGAGGACGTGGCGTTCGCAGACTCCCGTATCCGCAAGGAGACCATCGCGGCGGAGGACGTCCTGCACGACATGGGCATCCTCTCCATCACCTCCTCTGACTCCCAGGCAATGGGCCGCGTCGGCGAGGTCGTGCTGCGCACCTGGCAGGTCGCTGACCGTATGAAGCAGCAGCGTGGTCCGCTCGAGGGTGACTCCGAGGGCAACGACAACGAGCGCATCAAGCGTTACGTGTCCAAGTACACCATCAACCCAGCGATCGCTCACGGTATCGCGCACGCAGTCGGTTCCGTTGAAGAGGGCAAGCTTGCTGACCTGGTGGTCTGGGAGCCGGCACACTTCGGCGTCAAGCCGCTGCTCGTGCTCAAGTCCGGCTACGTTGCACGCGCAGAGATGGGTGACTCCAACGCATCCATTCCGACGCCACAGCCACGTACGATGCGTTACTCCTACGCGGCATACGGCGATGCAGTTCGTCGCACCAGCGTCACCTTCCTGCCGACGGCCGCATTCGAGGCCGGCGTGCCGGATCAGCTGAACACGAACCGCAGGTTTGTTGAGGCGAAGGGCATCCGCAACCTCTCCAAGGCAGACATGAAGTACAACTCCGAGACGCCTGACATCAAGGTCGATCCGGAGACCTACGTGCTGACCGTCAACGGTGAGGAAATCCACTCCGAGCCAGCTGAAGAACTGGCTATGGCACAGCGCTACTTCCTGTTCTAAGGTGGACGTGTAGCAGAAGCGAGCGGGGGCAGCAGACGCTGCCTACGCTCGCTTTTTCTCTTTCTGCGACAAAAACTATTGAAAGGTACTTATCGTAAAATGATCGTTACTGAGATTCTCGGCAACGTGAATACAACCGAGGGTATTGATGCGTCGAACTGCGACTACGTCGTGTTCGACAACGAATCCCGCGTCAAGCGCATTCAGCGCCTGACCACCGAGCAAGGCACCGAGCTCGGCATCCGTCTCGACAACGACTTCCGCGAGTTCGTCGACGGTGACATTCTTGCCCGCGAGGGGGACAAACTGATCGTCGCGAAAATCGCGGCTTCCGATGTCCTGGTGATCGAACCTGCAACGATCCGCGAGGCGCTCGAGGTTGCGCACGCGCTCGGTAACCGCCACCTCCAGGCACAGTTCTTCGCCGCAGGCGAGAATGCATTCGACAAGGACGTTATGGTTGTGCGGTACGACCACACCGTCGAGCACCATATCCAGCACACCGGTGTGTCCTACCACCGCGGTGAATACGTGATGCCAAAGGCGTTCCGTCATGCAGAGCACACCCACTAATCGCAGCCAGCTCGTCGTCTGGCACCTCACCGACTCCGCCCTGCCAACTGGTGGCTTTGCGCACTCCGCGGGCATGGAAACGTACCTGCAGCGTGACGTCATCCGCGACGCCGACACGTTCGCGACGTGGCTGCGCGGCTACCTGTACCAGGCCACGTTTAATGACGCCCTGGCGGCCAGGTTCGCCATCGAGCTGCAGCAGTCTGGCCTGTCGGAGGCGGAGCGCGTCGAAAAGCTCGCTGAGCTCGATGCCCTGGTGCATGCGACGCAGACGCCGAAGGAGCTGCGCGCCGCGATGCAGTCGATGGGTCGGCGCATGTCGAAGGTTGCCAAGATTGTCGACGCCAACGATGCGCTCGTCACCGAGTACGACCGCGGGCTTGCGGCCCGTGAGTACAAGGGCAACCCCGGCATTGCGTTCGGGCTGGTGCTCGGCGCGGCTGGCGTGGAGGAGTACACCGCTGTCGAGGCGTACCTCATGCAGCTTGCGACTTCGATGGTGCAGAACGCGATCCGCGCGATCCCGCTCGGCCAGGACGCGGGCCAGCGTCTGCTGGTTGGCGTGTATGACTGGGTGTCGCGCTACGCCGCGGTGACCATGGAGCACACGATCCACGACTTGGGTGTGGCGGCGCCGGATATGGAAATTGCGCAGATGGAACACGAGTTCCTGCATTCGCGAATGTTTATGTCTTAAAACTTGGAAGGAAGATAGAAGTATGTCAGTAATCAAGATTGGCGTCGGTGGCCCTGTCGGCTCCGGTAAGACGCAGCTCATCGAGCGTATTACGCGCGCGCTTGAGGGAGAGATCTCCATGGCTGCGATTACCAACGATATTTACACCACCGAGGACGCACGCATCCTCGCCCGCGATGGCGTGCTGCCAGAGGACCGCATCATCGGCGTAGAGACCGGTGGCTGCCCGCACACCGCTATTCGTGAAGACACCTCGATGAACGAGGCAGCCTACGAGGAGCTGCTGAACCGCCACCCGGACCTGGAGCTGGTGTTCATGGAGTCCGGCGGCGATAACCTGTCCGCGACGTTCTCCCCGGAGCTCGTCGACTTCTCGATTTACATCATCGACGTTGCGCAGGGCGAGAAGATTCCGCGCAAGGCAGGCCAGGGCATGATCAAGTCCGACCTGTTCGTGATTAACAAGACGGACCTCGCTCCGTACGTTGGCGCGGACCTGCAGGTCATGGCCGACGACTCGAAGAAGTTCCGCGGTGACAAGCCGTTCGTGCTGACCAACCTCAAGACCGACGAGGGCCTTGACCAGGTCATCGAGTGGATTCGTCGAGATGTGCTTATGCAAGATCTCGACACCAAGGCGTAGCTTGATGTGGGGCGAGTCAAGCGCGGTCTTCACCCACGAACCGCCGCATGAGGAAACTGGTGTACTGGAGCTTGGTATCGGCATTGGCGGTACCAAGTCCGTAGCGAAACGGCAGTACCACGAGGGTGCGTTCAAGATCATCCGCCCGCACTACCTGGATGATTCCGGGCAGGTCTACTACACCATCGCGAACCCCGGTGGGGGATACGTTGGCGGCGACGTGTACCGGATGGAAGTCGAAGTAGAGCCGGACGCGTCCGTGCTCTTGACTGACCAGTCCGCGGCGAAGGTGTACCGCACCCCGGACGACTACGTTGTGCAGAACGTGGAGTTCACCCTGCACGGCAACGCCGTGATGGAGTACATCCCGGATCAGCTGATCCTGTACCGGGAGGCGGACTTCCGCCAGCAAATTACCGTCAACATGGACGCGGAGTCGCAGCTGTTCATGTCGGACATCGTCACGCCGGGCTGGTCGCCGGATGGTCGCCAGTTCCTGTACGAGCAGGCGCACCTGCGTAACGTCGTTCGTGTCGACGGCAAGCTGGCCGTCGTGGACAACGTGCGCATCGAGCCGACGAAGGAACTCTTCAACGACGTGAAGGAGTCCTTCCTGGGGCAGCACACCCACTTCGCAACGGCGATCTGCATCGACCCGAACATGACGCCGGAGCTGCTGGAGAAGGTCCGGGATGCAGTGCGCAACTCCCTGGAGGGCAAGGGCACTGCGAGCGCTTCGGTCACAGAGACCGAAGTTCCTGGCTTTGTGCTTCGCGGTGTTGCTGACTGGACGGAGGACCTGATGCGCATCATCAAGGCTGCGGCGAACGTCGTTCGCGCCGAGACGCGCGGCCAGGGGCCGATCGACCTGCGCCAGTACTAGTTACTTGCTATCGGCCGAATCCGGGCCATGTCCATGTTCGTGGGCATGGCCCGCACCTATCCAGTGCAACAGCTCGTGGATGTCATTGTCCGCGATGGCGTAATAGATGCTGCGGCCGTCTCGTTTCGAGGACACCGTGCCGTTGTTCTCCATCGCGCGTAGCGCGGCGGACGCGGTTGCGATACGAAGCTCGGTGACCTCCGCGAGCTCGGTCACGGTCAGCTTGTGCTGGCCGGCGTGGTGAATCGCAGCAAGCAGCGTCAACCGGGTTTGATCCCCGAGGATCTTGAAAATCCCGGTCCAATGGGGGAAATCTACTGACTGAGCCACTACTGAAACCTTTCTGGAATCCTAAAATTCACTACACCGGATGGGAAATATGCAGCACCGGGATGTCCTGGCTATCTCGGTCTAGGTTACCGCTCACACCGAAAACATTCTCAAGGACCGCCGGAGTAAGCACATCGTCTGGCGCACCGTTGCCCTTGAGCTGCTTATCGTGCAGCAGTAGGAGGCGGTCACAGTAGCGAGCGGCGAGCGCCAGGTCATGAATCGCCAGCACGATCACCGTGTTGTGCTCACGGGACAGGTGGCGAAGCATGTTCATCAGCTTGTACTGGTGATGCAGGTCGAGGTGGTTTGTCGGCTCGTCCAGCAGCATCACCTTTGAACGCTGCGCCATCGCGCGCGCAACCATGGCGCGTTGGATCTGGCCGCCGGAGAGCTCCGACATCTTCTGGTCCACGATGCCCTCGAGGTCCGCGTGACGCAGGGCGTGAAGGATAATCTCCTCGTCCTCCGGCTGGGCTTGCGCGAACGGTCCGCGGCCGGCGCTGCGGCCCAGCTGGATCACCTCGCGCACGGTCAGCGGGATCTTGTCGCCAGAGTGCTGCGCAACGTAGGACAGTACGTGGACGCGCTCGGTGCGAGGGTAGTCGCGGAGCGGTTTGCCATTGAACAGCACATCGCCAGTGAATGGGTGCACCCCGGCGATGGATTTGAGCAGCGTCGACTTGCCACAGCCGTTCGGGCCCACGAGCCCAATGACCGACGGGGCGTCGAGCTCAAACGAGATGCCGCTCAGGATAGTCGTGCCGGGGAAGCCCGTTTCGAGGTTCTTGACTTCTAACATCAGTGCTTCCTCCGCAGGATCAAGAAGAATGCCGGGACGCCGATGAGCGCGGTGATCACGCCGACAGGCAGTTCCTGTGGGGCGAACAGGGCGCGGGCGATGGCGTCGGCAACTACGAGGGTGATTGCGCCGACCACCGCGGAAATCGGGATCAGGCTCGCGTGCCGCGGGCCCGAAATCATGCGCACCGCGTGCGGAACAATCAGGCCCACAAATCCAATTGCGCCGACGGATGCAACCGTAGCCGCTGTCATCAGCGACACCGCGACCAGCACCGCGTAGCGCAGCGCCACAACCGGGATACCCATCGTGGACGCCGTCGCGTCACCGAGGGAAAGCGCGTCCAGGTAACGCGACATCATCCACAGCGCCACCGTGCCGATCGTGCCGACGATGAACACCGCGAGCACGGTGTACCAGCGGGCAGCGCTGAGCACGCCGAGCAGCCAGAACATGATGCCACGAGTCGACTCGGCGTTCCCGGACGCAGTGACGATCAGCGAAGTCAGCGACTGGAAGAGGAACCCAATCAGCACACCGGTCAGCACCACACGTGCGGCGTCGGCGGCGCTATTGCGCAGCAGCAGCATCAACATGCCGAAGGACACGAGCGCACCTACCGCGGCACCGGCGATGATGCCGTACTGCCAGGTGGAGAACAGGATCGCCACCACGGCACCTGTTGACGCGCCCGAGGAAATACCCAGCAGGTACGGCTCGGCGAGGTCATTATGCGTGATGGCCTGCATCGCCACACCGGAGACCGCGAGGATGCCGCCCACCATCGCAGCCATCAGGATGCGCGGGATACGAAGTTCCGTCAGGATGGACATGCGCAGTGGGGAAGGGGCGGGCAACGCCGGATCGAAAATGCCACGCAGCTCAGCAAAGCTCAGAGAGCTTGAGCCAATCGGAATAGAACAAACCATCGCGAGTACCAGCAGTACTAACGCGATGGCTGAAACAGTGACAGTCCTCTTCACAGTTACTTGGTTGCTCCGTCGAAGAGGCCGTCGTCAATCGCCTTCGAGATGTTCTGCACAACTTCGTAGGAACGAGCGGAAGCCGAGGTAGCGACGCCAGGAACCACAATGTACATGTTGTTCTTGACTGCCTTCATCTCCTTGGTGCCAGGGGTGGCTTCGAGGTCAGCGACCTTCTCCTCCCACTTATCGCCAGGCTCGCCGCGGCCAGGCAGGTCCGCCAGGATGATCACGTCCGGGTCAGCCTCAGCGACGGCCTCCCACGACACCTGTGGCCACTCCTCATTCAGGTTGGCGAATACGTTCGTCATGCCGGTGCGCTCTCCCATGTTGGTCACGATCGACGGGCCGCCAGCGACGTACGGGGAACCGCCAACAGAGGAGTAGAGCAGCATGAACGTGGTGCCCTCAGGCGCCTGCTTCGCGTTCTCCAGCTCGGAGTTCTGCTTCTCGATGAGCTTCTTCGCCTCTTCTTCGCGGCCGAAGAGCTTGCCCAGGTCCTCGAGGTCCTTCGCGATCAGCTGGAAGGAGTCCTTGCCCTTGTTGTCGCCGTAGGACGGGCACTCGCTGTTCGGGTTGAAGGTGGCGACGCCCAGCTTTGCCCACTCCTCGCGGGTACCTGCGGCGTCAGCGCGCCAGTTCAGCTCGAACGGGGAGAAGATGAAGTCCGTGTCAGCGTCACGCAGCTGCTCAGAGTTCGGGACCGACGGGCTGATTTCCTTCAGGCCGTCGAGGGAGAAGCCTGCTGGGGGCAGGTCCTTCTGGTGGCCGTAGCCTGCAATCTGGTCCTTGGCGCCGAGCAGCAGCAGCGTGTCCGTTGCGCCCTGCTCGAGCGTGGTCGCACGCTGGACCGGTCCCTGAACGGTGACCTCGGTGCCACAGTTATCGATGGTGATGGCGGAGTCGGACTGTGCCTGTGGGGTTTGCTCATCCGTGGAGCTGCAGCCGGCCAGAGCCAGCCCTGCGACGAGAACAGAACCAAGAGCTGCAGAGATTGCGCGCATGGAGCTTCCTTTCAAATAATCAATGATCTGACAGAATGAGACTAGCGCGAAACCTTAGGAAAAGCTAGAAAAATATTTATGAGCGACGAAGACGCATCACACGATGCGGAACTCCAGTGTCAAGGAACTCCTCGCCCTCGGCGACAAGGCCGAACTGCTCGTAGTAGGGGACCAGGCCAGACTGTGCCTCGACGATGAGGTCGCCCGGCCAGCGCTCGGTGAGCTGGATGCCCGTTCGCGCGATCTGCGCGCCCAGGCCTGTGCCGCGAGCGGCCGGGGCGACGACGAAACGGCCAAACTGGGAACCCGTTGCGGTGGGAAAGACGCGGGCGCAGCCCTCCAACACCGCACCGTTCCACGCGAGCAGGTGCAGCGTGTCCGGGTACGTGTCCTGCTCGTCGAGCTCATGGTAAGGGCAGTGCTGCTCGGCGACGAAGACGTCGACGCGGAGCTTGAATAGTTCGAACGCCTCGAGCGAGGTGAGCTCCGAAAGCGGTGCTACTTGGATTCGGTGTGCGCTCATTGCGGGAGGGCCTTTCCGGTCGCAGGGCCTGAGTATGGTTCGATGCGGCGCGTCGGGCCGTACGAAAGGCGGCGGTGCAGCGACTCGAACGGGCCCTGCTTGCCCATGCGCTCAAGCAGGGCCGCGAGCGCCACCGACAACAGCCACACCGCGGTCCCGAGCAATATCGGGCGGAGCTCCCCGAGACCCGGCAGCCACGAGTAGCCGATCAGTACCGCGGTCGGAAGCAACACGAACGTCTGCAGAAGGTAGCCGGACATGGAGCGCTTCCCCAGGGCGATCATCGGCATCGTCCAGCGCGGTGGCTGCTGGTTCCAGTGCTGCGTTGCCAGCGCGAACGCAGCCAGGATGCCCGGTCCGGTGAGCATCCCGAAGCTCTGGTTCAAAATTGACCAAAATGCCGCTGTCGACGCAGGCAGGATACCCAGCTGTGCAAGCCCAAGTGGGATGCCGATCGCAACAACGACAGCGACGGCCACCGCTACCCAAATCCACAGCGTCCGCGCGTGTTCCTTCACGTCAGTGAGCACGCCGTCACGCGCCCACGCAAAACCAATCAGGGAAAGCGCGCCCAGCTGGATCACAACGAGGGGCTGCGAGAAAAACATGTAGATCGCGAACTCTTGGTTCCCGGCAAAGTACGTGGCAAAGGAGCTAGCATCCGGTGCCGGCGTTGCAAGGTCCAGGGGTGTTCCATAGAAAAACACCGCAACCAGCGAGTACACAATGCACGACAGTCCCAGAATGATGCCAGCAATGACGTAGAGCACCCCCGAGCGCACGCGCAGGAACAGCGCCATCAGCACACCAATAAGCCCGTAGGTCAACATGATGTCGCCGCTAAACAGCAGCCACATGTGTGCCAGGCCAAAGAGCGCGAGCATCCCGTAGCGCTTCGCCAGCACGCGCCGGGCAGCACCGGCCGGATACCCTTTGCGAGCCAGACTCGCCGCGACCAGACCGAAGCCGAAGCCGAGGAGCGTTGAGAACATCGGCAGGCCACGGACGTGCACGAACATCGCCGCGAAGACCGTCGCGGCTTGGTCAGCCACCGTGCCTGGGTGCTCGCCTGTCACGGTAGTACTTAAAGGAGTGAGCCAGTACGAAATCGCGTTGGCTACGGCGATGCCGAGCAGCGCCAAACCCCGCGCGATATCCGGGACGACGAGCCGTGTACGTTGCTGTTGCTCTACGGTACGCATGCAACGAAAGCGTACGGCAGGCCTACCCTCGCATCAACCACGGAGACGAAGAGACCAAGATGGCCTGGATACTGCGGTCAAGCACCGGCTGCAGGTCAGGGGCGAAGTACGGCGAGTGGTTCGAAGGGGCGCCGTCGATATCTTTGACACTGCCCAAGAACCAGTAGAAGTACGGGGCGCCGAACGCGTTGCCAATCGTGGGGAAGTCCTCGGAGCCGGAGAGCCTGCCGAAGTCGCCGACCTCGTCGAAGTTCTTCCGGAACGCGGTCATGACGGTGTCGGCCGCCACCTCGTCGTTGTGGAACTCCGGTGCACCACCGATGCGCTCGAACGCGGGCGGTTTTGGAGTGCCAGCGGCCTCGCACTCTGCGCGAACGATCCGCTTGATGGAGGCATTGAGCTTCTCCGAAAGCTCGGAGGTAAACGCGCGCGTGGATACGGAAATCTCGGCCGTCGCGGCGATCGTGTTCGCGGAGTTGCCTGCGTGGACCGCGCCAACCGTGACTACGGCCATGTCCTGTGGGTCCACTTCGCGTGCAACGATCGTTTGCAGCCGGGTGATGATGCTCGCCGCGATCACCACCGGGTCGATGCCGTTGTGCGGTTGCGAGCCGTGGGCACCCTGCCCGTAAATGGTGACCTTCGTCTGTTCGGCCGCAGCGAACACCGGCCCTGGTAGTGCGCCGAGGCCGTAGTTCGGCAGCATCGGTCCCACGTGCTGGCCAAGCACTACCTCGGGGGTAGGTACCTTCGTGGCTAGCCCCGCGTCGGCCATGTCCTGGGCGCCAGCGCCGGTCTCCTCACCAGGCTGGAAGATGGCAAGGAAGGTGCCGCTCCACGCGTCGGTATTTTCCTGCAGCAAGCGAACCGCACCCAACAGTGCGGTCGTGTGCATGTCGTGGCCGCAGGCGTGCATGATGCCCAGCTCCGGGGAAGCCGAGTACTCAAGCCCCGTTTCTTCCTTGATTGGGAGGGCGTCGAAGTCGGCGCGGAAACCGACAGTTGGGCCGTCGCCGTTTCGCACGACGCCCACGAGCCCCGTTGTGCCGACGGGCACCACCTCGACGCCGAGCGCCTCCAGCTCCTCCTGAATGCGAGCGGAGGTAGCAAACTCCTGCATGGATAGTTCGGGGTTCTGGTGGAACCACTTGTACAAATTCTCTAGCTCACCGCGGTGAGCTTCCAGGCTTTGTAGGAACGGCGTGAACTTTTCTTCTAGGCGCATGGCTTGAGCATAGTTCCGCACCCACACCTTTTGTGCTGGCTGCCGTGCCGATGGGGCAAATTAGGGCAAAAGGTGGCATTGTGTACTCAAGAAACGTCTGTGGTTGGAGTGGAAGGGTGCCTATGTTGCTTCGCCGAGTGTGTGCGCTCGTTGCTGGGGTTGGAATCGCGGTCGCAGGGGTGGGGCTCGCGCCACCGGCAATAGCACAGGTGCGCTCGGAGTACGAGGGCAACGTCGACCCAAACTATGTCTGGCGTAGCGACGCCGCTTCGAAGCTACTCGCCGGAAAACCTTGGACCGACTACGTGCTGCACCGCGTGCCCGGTTCCTTCCACGACGCCCCGCGGATTCCGGAGGCCTCGAACCAAGCGCTCACTCGGGGAAATTCCCTCTACGGGCCCAGCACCCCGATTTACGTGAAGCGCACCAATGGCACCGAATCAATGTGCACCGTCGCCGTGGCGGGCCACGACGATAAAGGGCACAAGTACGCGCTGACCGCCGGGCACTGCGGTGAAGTTGGCGACGCCGTCACCTCCGCCGACTCCTGGCAAGTCGGGCCTTCCGGCACCATCGTGGAGGTCAACCGGGACCTCGACTACGCACTGATCGAGCTGGGCTCGAACGCGGAGGTGACCCGCTCCTACAACGGCGTCCACATCAACCACCTCGGCAGCAAGCCGATCAAGCCCGGCAACGTGGTGTGCAAGCAGGGCGTGGCCTCCGGCAGGACGTGCGGCGTGACGCTGCACGACTGGGAGTCCATGAACATCTCCCACACCTGCGCTATGCAGGGTGATTCGGGCGCACCCGTAGTGGTGGGCGACCGCCTCGTCGGCATCCTGAACGGCGGGGTGCTCCCATCGCCGTTCGATGTCTCGTGCCACAGCCCGCTGCAGGGCGTGATTCACGCGCCGACGGGCGCGGTCCGGATGGACGCGGTGCTGTCCACGCTGGACAACGGCTTCCGCCTGCCGTAGGACTAAAACGCTTGCGGCGGCTTAGGCGCCGATTACCTTCCGGGCGGCGTCGTGCAGCAGACCATTCGTGGCGATCGCGTCGCCGCCGTGCGGTCCAGGCTCACCGTTGAGTGAGCTAAACGTGCCACCGGCCTCCGTGACCAGGACAGACAGGGCAGCGAGGTCCCACACAGAAACCTCCGGTTCTGCCGCGATGTCGACGGCGCCCTCGGCCACCAGGCAGTAGCCGAAGAAATCCCCGTAGCCGCGCAGGCGCCAGGTGCGCTCAGTGAGTGCGATGAAGTTCTCCTGCAGGCCACGTGCCTTCCAGCCCTCAAGCGAGGACATCGCCAGGGAGGCGTCCGCAAGCTCGCCCACGTGGGAGACCTCGAGGCGCTTCAGGCTGCCCTTGTTAAACGTCCGCCACGCGCCGGAGCCTTGGGCCGCGTACCAGCGGCGCGCAAGCGCTGGGGCAGAGACGACGCCTAGGACTGGTTGGCCGTCGACAAGCAGTGAAATCAACGTCGCCCACACGGGTACACCGCGAACGAAGTTCTTCGTGCCGTCGATCGGGTCGATGACCCACTGGCGGCCCTCGAAGGCGGTCTCGCCGCCGAACTCCTCACCGACGATGGAGTCGCCCGGGCGGGCCTCGGCGAGGCGCTCACGCAGCACCTCCTCGACAGCGACATCGGCGTCGGAAACCGGGGTCATATCCGGCTTCGATTTCACCTTCAGATCGGACGCTTCGAAGCGGTCGAGCGTAATCGCGTCGGCAGCATCCGCAAGCTCTAGTGCAAGTGCGAGGTCATCGTCATAAAGATTCGTCATGCTCAGTAAGCCTAGCTTCAATGTCCGACACAATTTGTGGATTTCCAGCAACACACCAGGTCACCCCGCCCGCAGGCACCTTCTTTGCCACGCCCCCAACGGCCTCAATGAGCGCCTTGCCCGGCAGCCAATCCCAGTCAGCGACGGAGTGCTGCAGCCAGCCGCCCAGCTGGCCACTAGCGATATTAGAAAGGTCGACGGAGCCCGCGCCCCACATACGGATCGTCGCCGCATCGCGCACCGCGCGCAACCACGCGTTCCGGATGGCGTCATCCCGCATAAACGTCGGGTGCAAGTACGTCACTAGCCCCTGCGAGGGAAGCGACGCCGGTGCAAGGTCGGGCAGGGGCTCGCCGTTGCGCGTCACAACGCCGTCGTGGGCAAGCCACGTGGTTTTCATCGCCGGGCGGTGCACCGCGCCAATCAAGATCCGCGCCGGGTCCGCGGGGTCGCCCTCTACCAGCGCGAGCGCCGAGCAGAAGTAGTCCGATCCCTGCGTGAAGTTAAACGTGCCATCAACCGGGTCAATCACCCACGTCCGTGAGGAATCTCCATGTTTGGAAGCACCCTCTTCGCCGAGGACGCCGTCGTGTGGGCGCAGCTCGGCGAGCGTTTCTGCGACGAAGCGTTCGGCGGCACGGTCCGCCTCCGTCACCACGTCAGAAATTGAGGTCTTGTAATCCGTCGAAAGGCCTTCCTCCCGCATCCGCAGCGCAAGCGAGCCAGCATGCTCAACCAGCGCGGCGGCCAGTGTTGCGTCATCAGAGTCGCGATGTTGCTCAATGAAAGAAGTCATGTATCCATTATGGGGCTGTGCGCGCGATTTGTGGAGCGTCGTCTAGACTTCGACGGTATGCAACCGGAGACGCTCGCTCGAATCAAACGTATTGACGCCACGTTGACAACCATCGAAAAAGTCATGGACCTCGACGAAATGGCCCTGCGCATCAAAGAACTCGAGCAGCAAGCCGGCGACCCGAGCCTCTGGGACGACCCCGCCCACGCGCAGCAGGTCACCTCGGAGCTCTCCAGCGTCCAGGCTCGCCTGAAGAAAGTCACGAGCTTGCGCTCGCGTATCGACGACCTCCCCGTCATGTACGAACTCGCCGAAGAGGAGGGCGATCCTTCGCTCGCCGACGATGAGCTCGACGCCGTCGAAGCGGACGTCGATTCCCTGGAAGTGCAGACGATGTTGTCCGGCGAGTACGACGAGCGCGAAGCCGTGGTCAACATCCGTTCCGGCGCCGGTGGTGTTGATGCTGCCGACTGGGCCGAGATGCTCATGCGCATGTACATCCGCTGGGCGGAAAAGCACGGTCACAAGGTGGACGTGTACGACATTTCTTATGCGGAAGAGGCCGGGATTAAGTCGGCGACCTTCGTGGTGCACGGGGAATATATGTACGGCCAGCTCTCCGTCGAGCAGGGCGCGCACCGGCTGGTGCGTATTTCGCCGTTCGACAACCAGGCGCGGCGCCAGACCTCGTTCGCTGAGGTGGAGGTGTTGCCGGTGGTCGAGCACACCGACCACATCGACATCCCGGATTCCGATATCCGTGTGGACGTTTACCGCTCCTCGGGCCCCGGCGGGCAGTCGGTGAATACCACGGACTCGGCGGTGCGCATCACGCACATCCCGACCGGCATCGTGGTGACCTGCCAGAACGAGAAATCCCAGATCCAGAACAAGGCGTCCGCGCTCAACGTGCTGCAGTCCAAGCTCCTGGAGAAGAAGCGCATGGAGGAAAAGGCCGAGATGGACGCGCTTGGTGCCGGCGGTAACGCCAGCTGGGGCAACCAGATGCGCTCCTATGTCCTGCACCCGTACCAGATGGTGAAGGACCTGCGCACGAACTACGAGGTAGGCGACCCGCAGAAGGTGCTCGACGGCGACATCGACGGTTTCTTGGAGGCCGGTATCCGCTGGCGCATGGAGCAACTCCAGTCACAGGAGTAACAGAAGAAGTAGTAGTGTGTAGCGGGTGATCACTTTTTCCAACGTGACGAAGGTCTACCCGACGTCCACACGCCCAGCACTCGACGATGTCTCATTCGAAATTGCCGACGGCGACTTCGTCTTCCTCATCGGCCCGTCCGGGTCCGGCAAGTCGACGTTGCTTCAGCTGATGATCCGTGAGGAAAACCTGACCTCGGGGGATATCTACTTCGACGACTTCCACGTCAACGCATTAAAAGGCAGCAACGTAAACCTGCTGCGTCAGTCCATCGGCTACGTCTTCCAGGACTTCAGGTTGCTGCCCAAGCTAAACGTCTACGACAACGTAGCGTTCGCGCTCGAGGTGATTGGTAAGAAGAAGCAGCGCATCGCAAAACTCGTGCCGGAAGCACTCGAGCTGGTCGGCCTGGATGCGAAGGCGAACCGTATGCCACACGAACTGTCAGGCGGTGAGCAGCAACGCGTCGCAATCGCGCGAGCGTTCGTCGATAAGCCCCCACTCGTCCTTGCCGACGAGCCCACGGGCAACCTCGACCCCGCTACCGCCGACGAAATCATGGCGTTGCTCGCGCGCATCAACCGCCTGGGTACCACCGTCGTGATGTCCACCCACAACGCGCGCGCCGTCAACGAGATGCGCCAGCGCGTCATGGAACTGCACCTGGGCAAACTTGTTCGCGACGACGCCAACGGCGTCTACGGAACCGTGAGGGGATAAGCATGAACTGGAACTTCATTTTCCGCGAAGGCCTCCGCGGCCTCGGGCGCAACTTCACCATGACCATCGCGCTCATCATCACCACCGCGCTTTCGCTCGTGTTGGTTGGTGCCGGCATCCTCATTTCACAGGCGACGAGCGCGACGAAGGACCTCTACCTCGACCGCGTCGAAGTCATGGTGGAGCTCGACGAGACCATCTCCGCTGAGGACAACGACTGCTCCTCCGAGGCCTGCCGCGAGGTCCGCGACACCCTGCAAGCCGACGACCGCGTCGAACAGGTGACCTTCCGTTCCCGCGAGCAGTCCTACGAACGCTTCGTGGAGCTCTTCCAAGATTCCGAGCCGGACCTCGTGCGCGAAACCTCCCCGGACGCACTGCCCGCCGCACTGCACGTGCGACTCAAGGACCCATCCGACATCGCACCCATCGACGCCATCCGCGACATGCCCCAAGTCGCCATGGTCAGCGACCAAGCCGACACCGTACGCGAGGCCGCCGGCACCATGGACACGTTCCGCAACGTGACTTTCGTCGTCGCCGCGGCGCAGGCACTGGCATCGCTGTTCCTGATCGTGAACATGGTCCAGCTCGCCGCGTACAACCGCCGCGAGCAGATTGCGATCATGCGCATGGTTGGTGCATCCCGCTGGTTTACCCAGGCGCCGTTTGTGCTGGAGGCGGTGCTCTCCGTGCTGATCGGTGCGGTACTTGCCACCGTGTTGGCGTGGGTAGGGAAGCGCTCACTCGTCGACCCGATCCTCGGCGACCTCTACGCCTCCCAACTCGTCGCCCGAGTTCCGGACTCCGCCGTCCTGACAGTGATGCCGCTTGTCGGTCTTGGAGCCGTCGTCATCGGCGCACTCGCAGCTCAGGTGGCACTGCGCAGCTACGTACGGAAGTAGTAGGGTGGAACGCCTATGGGCAAGAAGAAGAAACAAAAGCTGAGCAACACCGGGGTCCTCGCGACCAACCGGAAAGCGCGCCACGACTACAACATCCTGGACACCTGGGAGGCCGGCATCGTGCTCGTCGGCACCGAGATCAAGTCGCTGCGCGAAGGCAAGGTGTCCCTGGTCGAGGCGTTCGCCACCATCGATAACGGTGAGGTCTGGCTGCGCAACATGCACATCCCGGAGTACTCCAAAGGGCACTGGACGAACCACCCGCCACGCCGGACCCGCAAGCTGCTCATGCACCGCCGCGAAATCGACTCCCTGCAGGGCAAACTTCGCGACGGCAACCGCACCCTCATCCCGCTCTCGCTCTACCTCAAGAACGGCCGTGCGAAAGTAGAGCTCGGCCTGGGGCAGGGTAAGCAGGAATACGACAAGCGACAAGCCATCAAACGCCGCGCCGAAGATCGCGAAATTGCTCGTGACCTTGGCAGGAAGTTCAAAGGCATCAAGGCCTAAGGAGATTTCAGGTTGAAGCAAGCACTCGTCACAGGCGCCTCCCGCGGTATCGGTCGTGCGATCGCGGAGGAACTCGGCCGCGACCACCACGTCTACGTCGGCGCCTCCCGCTACGCCTCCGAGGTCGTCAGCGCACTGCCCAGCGCGGAGCCCTTCGAGGTTGACCTGACGGACAGCGCCGCTGTGGCGGAGGCTGCGTCGAACATTGAAGAGCTCGACGTGCTCGTGCTCGCCGCAGGCGTCATGACGCCCGCCCGCCTCACCGACCTTTCCGAAGCCGACCTGCGCCGCACCATGGAAGTCAACGTGATCGCACCAATGCTGCTGACGAAAGCGCTCTTGCCCGCGCTGCGACGCAGTAACGGCCTCATTCTGACCATCAATTCCGGCGCCGGCTTCTTTGGTATCGACGGCAACTCCGCCTACTGTGCCTCCAAATTCGGCCTGCGCGGCTTCACCGATTCCCTCCGCTTGGAGGAAGCCGGAGCCGTGCGCGTGACCTCCCTGCACCCGGGGCGCACCGACACCGACATGCTCCACGGCGACACCAACGGGCCGAAGATGACGCCACAATCCGTGGCGAAGGCCGCACGCCTCGCCGTCGACGCCGGCCCGGATGCCGTCGTCGAATTCCTGCGCATCACCCCAACCCCGTAAATAGAGGCCCTTGCGCGGGAGCGTATTCGTCGGCTAGGGTGGTGCTTCTACGGTTCCCGTAGTACGAGGGGTCGATTCTGGTTTCGACTTCATCGACTAAGCCAGGGGAAGCGTGCCGGTGCAGGCTAGAGACCACCGTAAGCGTCGTAGCAACCAATAAACGCAGAGAAGAACTCTCAGCGTGACTACGCCCTCGCTGCCTAATTAGAAAGGTTCAGCGACCTGCGTGTCCGTCAGGCCGGGGATGCCCCCGACCCGGTACCTGGCGTCGACTTAGGGGGCTTGCCTTCCGGCCCTGTCAGTGGGGCCTCGGAAGGGACATTTTTCACTGACTGGGCCCGTCATCCGGACACGTTTGCCTGATCCGGAGGGCCGAGCAGAGGCAGTGCGCGAACTGCGCACGGAGAAGCCCTGGCGCGGTGGTGAAGGACCCGGGTTCAATTCCCGGCGGCTCCACTGACCCTCTACTTGTTTAAGCAGGTAGAGGGTCATTTTCTTCATATCTTGCCGAGGCTATTCCATCGGCTTCAGGTTGCATACCTGGTGCTCGGTAGACCGAGCTTGTTACGCTTCAGTGTGACTGTCCCTAAGGAATGGATCGGGTTCTAGTGTGAGTCTTCCAAAGGTCCTGTGGATTTGTGTTGGTATTGCGACGGTGATCTTGGCCACCAGAAGCGGGATCCCGTGGGAGCTGACTGTTGTCCTCTGCTTCGTTACCGCCGTAGTGACGGTAAGGCTCGTTGCTTCAGGTTCTGAACCGTCATTCGCACGGGTGGCCATCGGCGCACTTACGATGTGCGCGGTTGCTGGCATTTTCTTACCGCTGGTTCTTCCGCTCGCATATGTCGGATACGTTGCATGGACTTGGTTTTCGATTGTGGGCGATTGTGAAGGAGAGTAACTACAAGTTGAGGGTCTGGGTATGACCCAAATTTCGGCCAACCGTTAGAGAAAGCAGATGACGCGTACAGTGGCGCCCATGACTGAAACGACGACTGCACGCAAGAACGTTCTGTACATCGGTGGCCATGGCAAGGTGGGGCTGTTGGCAGCGCCAAAGCTCGTCGCCGCTGGCCATACTGTCCATTCCCTCATACGCAACCCCGACCAGGCTGCCGATATTGAAGCGCTCGGAGCTACCCCTGTCTTGCGGGACCTAACCGAGATCTCCGTTGAGGACTGGGCTGAGCTCCTTGCCCAGTATGACGTCGCCGTGTGGGGCGCCGGCAACGGTGGACGCGCTGGTGCCGAAGTGACGTGGGCAGTCGACCGCGACGCCGCCCTGGCCTCCATCGCTGGGCTAGAGAAACTGGCTGCGGAGGGGAAGCGAGCACCGGCTTACGTGATGATCTCCTATGTCGGCGCCACTGAGAACACGACTGACCCGTCGGATGAGTCGTGGTATGCGTATGTCGAGTCGAAGAAGGCCGTCGATAAGAAGCTGAATTCGACGGACCTCAACTACCTCATCCTCGGCCCAGCGGCGCTCACCGAAGAGCCTGCTGGGGGCATTACTGTGCTGGACAATGATGCAGAGCGTGCCAGCAGCATGACGACTTCCCGCGAGCTTGTTGCGGACGTCGTTACCGAGGTTGTCAGTCGTGCACATTTCCCAGCGTCGCCGCTGGAGTTCATTGACGGCGAAGGCAGCGTCAAAGACATCTAGAGGCCAGAGCCCCAAGTGAAAGGTAAAGCGTGATGAGTGAGCCAGTTGAACACGGGTGAAGATTTGCTCGAATACGTGGTGAGTATTGGCCCCTAGAATATGAAGCTGGTTTCGGGAGATGAAGCGGATATTGAACTTGCCGATATGGTTGGTGCTTCGTGGGATTGCTTCACCGAAGAATTAAGCACATAGCTAGTTGTAGCCGTCACTGAGAGTGGCGGCTTTTGGCATGGAGGGGCGCTCATGCTTGGCGACGATCGGTGGAGTCTTTTCCGTTCCCCTCAGTGGCGTTACGCCTTGTCTGTGTACAAATGACGGGAGAACGCTGAAAGAGCTACGGCAGCGCCTACGGCAATCGACCAGGTCCAGCCGGTCGCGAGATATGCAAGAACAGTGACGAGGACGTAGACGGCCGCGTTGTTGAGTGGTGAGTTCATCGGGCAGCAGCCTTTCGCACGAGCACAACTGTGTCCCAGGTGAGGGTGACGAACGCGACCGCGAGCAAGATCCATACGATGGGACTGCTAGGGGCAACGATGTAGGCGAGAAAGAATGCGAAGACTGCGATTGTGGACATTTGGAGTCCTCCTGTTGTACTGACGCGGTGAGATCCAGTGCTCCGAGTATTCTGTCACAGCTAAGGGGTGCTTGCACCAGATGGGCCTGCGGTCAATGGCTGGTTCGATCCGATCTAAGCTGCGTAGATGCAAGACGCGGGGGTAAGAGGAGGGGGATGTCGATAATCACTTTCTTCTCTAAGCCTTGCCTAACTCTCATGAGTAGCTTAGGGTGAGTGAGGTAACCCTACCCTTGGATATGAGTAGCAAGGATACTTTTCAACATGATTCGTTTTTCACGTAAGACCATCGTGGCTGTTGCAGCCGCCGCAGCGATGACGCTGACCGCCTGCTCTGAAGCAGAGTCGAACAACGCGTCCACTTCGGAGACCCAGGCTAGCGCCTCCGCTACGACGGCTGCCGCGGAAAACGGCACCGTGACCGTGACCGACAACTATGGCGAAAAGACTGTGCCGACTCCGCCGAAGCGCGTCGTTGCGCTCGACAACCGCACCTTCGAGCTCCTGGACTCTTGGGGCGTGAAGCCGGTTGCGGCGCCAAAGAAGTTGGTTTCGAAAGATGTTCCGGGCCTGCGAGACAATGACGATATTGCGGACATCGGCAATCACAAGGAGCCGAATCTGGAGATCATCGTTGCAGCTGACCCGGACGTAATCATCTCGGGCCAGCGTTTTGAAAAGTACGACGACGAGATTCAGAAACTTGTTCCGAACGCAGTACTCGTCGACTTCGAACCACGTGACGATGAACCCTTCGACCGTGAGTTGATCCGTCAGACCCTCGAGCTCGGCGAAATCTTCGGTAAGCAGGCCGAAGCGGAGAAAACCGTCGAAGACTTCACCAAGGCAGTACAGCGTGCTCGCGACGCATACGACCCAGCGCAGACCGTGATGGCTGTCAACGTTTCTGGTGGGGAAATCGGATATGTTGCGCCGGGCATCGGCCGCACCTTTGGCCCCCTCTTTGACCTCATCGGTTTCACTCCGGCGCTGAAGGTAGAAAACGCCTCGAGCGACCACAAGGGTGACGATATTTCTGTTGAGGCTATCGCCGACTCCAACCCAGATTGGATCTTCGCCCTTGACCGCGACGCGGCCATTAAGAAGGAAGGGGAGTCCCCGGCTGCTCTGAGCGTGCTGAGCGACTCTGCCGCACTGCGGAATGTCACCGCAGTCAAGGAGAACCACATCTATGTGGCTCCGCAGGACACCTACATCAACGAGTCCATCCTGACCTACACCGAAATCCTGAACGGCATTGCTGACCAGCTGGAGGCCGCCAAGTAATGGCGCAACCGGGTACGCGCACCCACCCCAAACTTCTTAACTGGAAGCTTGGGGTGGGTCTCGTCATTGTGATCGTGCTGCTGGCCTTGTCCTTATTGGTTGGCCAGTACGACGTTTTTCGATCAAGCGACGGCTGGGACATGTTCAAAACCACTCGCGTTCCGCGCACTATCGCGCTGGTGCTTGCCGGGGCTGCGATGGCGATGAGCGGCCTCATCATGCAGATGCTCACCCAGAACCGCTTCGTCGAGCCCACCACGACGGGTACCACCGAGTGGGCTGGCCTGGGCCTGCTGGCATCGTACGTATTCTTGCCCGACGGCACGATCCTGCAGCGCATGATCATTTCCGTCACCTTCGCATTCATCGGGACGATGGTCTTCTTTGCGTTCCTTCGGAGGGTGACGCTGCGCTCGAGCCTGATCGTCCCGATCGTCGGCATCATGCTCGGCGCCGTTGTCAGCGCATTCTCCACGTTTTGGGCGCTGCAAACTGACCTGCTTCAGTCGCTCGGGATTTGGTTCGCTGGCTCGTTTACCTCAGTGATTTCCGGGCAGTACGAGGTACTCTGGATCGTCGTCGCGGTCGTGATTGCCGTGTTCTTCTACGCCGACCGCCTTACGGCCGCCGGCCTGGGGGAGGACGTCGCCACGAACATTGGCCTTAACTACGGCCGCATCATCTTGGTCGGAACGAGCCTCGTTGCGGTCGCAGCGGGCGTCGTGACGGTGGTCGTCGGCAATCTTCCTTTTCTTGGGCTCATTGTTCCCAACATTGTTTCCATGATGCGTGGCGACGACCTCCGCTCCAACCTTCCGTGGGTCTGCCTCCTTGGCGTCGGCATCGTCACCGTGTGCGACTTGCTGGCCCGCACGATCATCGCCCCGTTCGAGATCCCGGTGTCCGTCATCTTGGGCATCATCGGAGCGGTGGTTTTCGTCTTCTTGATCGTGAGGCAGAGTCGCCGTGCCTAAACAACCTATCGACGCCCGCTTCGTCGGCGCCTTCCAATCCAGCAGGAGCAAAACCCGCTACTGGGTAATTCTTGCGTGCCTTATCATCGCCGCGGTCTGCTTTACCGCGGGTTTGCTGGCCTACGGCAACCCCATGGACTTCGGCACCACCGGATACTTGTTGATTGCGAAGCGCCGTTTGAACTCGGTTATCGCGATGGCGATTGTGGCGCTGTGCCAAGCGGTGGCGACCGTCTCGTTCCAAACGGTGACGAACAACCGCATCATTACGCCGTCCATCATGGGTTTTGAAGCCCTCTACGTGTCGATACACACCTCAACCGTGTTCTTCCTTGGCGCCGCGGGTCTGAATAATGGATATACGCTCCAGATGTTCGTGCTGCAGTTGGTGCTCATGGTTGGCCTGAGCCTTGTGCTGTACGCGTGGCTGTTGTCTGGAAAGCACGCAAATATGCACGCGATGCTGCTGGTTGGCATCGTGATCGGTGGCGGACTCGGCAGTGTGTCGACATTCATGCAGCGCCTCCTGACACCCAGCGAGTTCGACGTCCTCACGGCGCGGCTGTTCGGCTCAGTCAACAACGCGGATCCTGAGTACTATCCGGTCGCTATTCCGCTCGCGGTCGCCGCTACCGCATTGCTGGTCTTCAACTCACGCCGCCTCAACGTCCTCGCACTCGGCAGAGATGTCACCGTGAACCTCGGAGTTAGCCACCGATTCCACTCGATCTTCACATTGGTGCTGGTTTCCGTCTTGATGGCGGTCTCGACCGCGCTCGTCGGGCCGATGACGTTCCTGGGGTTCCTCGTAGCGACGCTCGCGTACCAATTCTGCGATACCTACGACCACCGTTACATCTTCCCAATGGCAGTACTGCTGGGATTCTGCGTACTCAGTGGCGCCTACTTCATCATGAACCACGTGTTTTATGCGCAGGGCGTCGTGTCAATCATCATTGAGCTCGTCGGTGGCATCACCTTTTTGGCAGTCATCTTGAAGAAGGGACGCTTATGATCACGCTGAAAGAAGTCCGCAAAGACTACGGCGACGACGTCAAAATCGGACCCGTCAATATCGAGATTCCCGCTGGTGGCATCACCGCGCTCGTTGGACCGAACGGTGCGGGCAAGTCGACGCTCCTCACGATGATTGGGCGTCTCTTAGCTATCGACTCCGGCACCGTCGAAATCGGCCGTATGGACGTCACCAGCGCTAAATCAAAAGATCTCGCAAAGATCATCTCGATCTTGCGTCAGGAGAACCACTTTGTGACGCGCCTGACGGTGCGCCAGCTCGTCGGCTTCGGGCGCTTCCCGTACAGCCATGGACGTCTCACTCCCGAGGACGAGCAGATCATCTCGAAGTACATCGACTTCCTTGGTCTCCACGAACTCGAAAACCGCTACCTGGACCAGCTCTCTGGAGGGCAGCGCCAGCGCGCCTATGTGGCAATGGTGCTCTGTCAGGAAACCGACTACGTCCTTCTCGACGAACCGCTGAACAACCTCGACATCGCGCACTCTGTCGAGATGATGAAGCACCTCTATTCCGCGGCGAGGGACTTCGGTCGCACCATCATCATCGTGCTGCACGACATCAATTTCGCTGCGAAGTACGCCGATTACATCTGCGCCACCAAAGATGGCCAGATCGCCGCGTTTGGGACTCCGCGCGAAATTATGAACGACGAGTTGCTCACGCAAATCTTCAATACGCCAGTGCATGTGATTGAAGGGCCGGATGGACCACTCGCTACATATCACTAAAACATGCGTTGCGCAGGCGATTTGTGTTGTTTGTTGGTTCGTGGTTAAGTTATCCCTCGTTGCCGACGAGCGGCCTGGTCGCTTGGAGGGAATGATCAAAGTGAATAGAGTTGCTGCTTGTGGGCGGTTTTGAGTCTGGCTGGTTTGGTTGGATTTGACTTTGTGTTTACGGGTGTGTAACTTTGTTTCAGCTGCTTGACGCTGGCT
>QWCJ01000094.1_pt1 | contig 56911 bp, 40 predicted proteins | sample 1972501 | NCBI WGS metagenome assembly QWCJ01 (sample SAMN09866711, study PRJNA288562) | Human vaginal metagenome isolate term2_vaginal, whole genome shotgun... | isolation source: vagina | host: Homo sapiens | place: USA: California
CAGTGCGTAGACCAAACAGACTGCTGGCACCTTGGATGAGAGAGGAGTTGGACGGGAACGACACATTTCCACCCTCCACAAGCTTGACGATCTCGTCTTCCTTGCCGTCATACTTCAGCTTCATGTTCTGGGCGTCAAAGTCGAAAGTGGCATCGGTGTTATAGTTGAGGTTCATGTTCACCTTGTCGCCCACGCGCCCATTGACGTTCAGGTTTATTTTCTCGTCAAAATCCATTGACAATCGCTTGCGGTTTCTTATCGGCAGCGAAGGGTTTTGTATACTTTTATAGGTTCCCCCAAATTTTAGCTCGGCCGTTCCCTGCGTTCTGATACGCACCCCACCCGGCCCAAAAATTTTCTCGGCCGGCCCAAGGTCGAAGTGCATGTCGGCAAAATCAAACTTCTCTTTGCCCTTGGCTTTGTATATCTCGTCGTTCTTGCTGCGGTAGTAAGCGTACCTACTGTGCTTCTCGCTCCATTTCATATACTCGGCCGGTGTCATCATGATGGGGGCCGCGAGATATGTGGAACCAATCTTGGTGCCAATGATATAGCGGTCGATAGAGTCGTTGTAGGTCACCTCATACCTCAAGCTCGCAGGGCGTTGCAAGTCCATGGCACTTTGGTCCAAGTCGTCGTTGGTGATGGGTGTGATACGTTGTATTTTCCAACGTGGGTTGAGCAGCGAGTCGGGAATACTGTCTTCGTCGGTCAATAGCGGTTGCCCCATCACGCCGTGGCGTTCAGGTGTGCTGTCGTTGGCGTTGGCGTTACTTTTCGTGGCGTTGGCACCCGTTTGGGCGTGCACACGTTTCTTGCGGTTGGGGTCTACCTGAAAAAGAGGAGACACCACCGCATAGGCAGCCATTGTCACGGCCAGCAACGCCATAACCACGAAATAGTGTTTCCTTATGTCAAAACCATTCTTCTTTTGCCATTATCCGTGCCACAATCCATGACGAGCGCCAGCAGTCAAGGGCGCATAGCGTTTTTCCGTCATATTGATATGGCTACCGGCCATTCAACGCAGGCCATGCTTTACACATCATTTCACGCGTTTAAGGGTCTCTTTCACTACCGTCTCCACAGTCCAGTCAGGGTGCTCTTTGATAATTTCTGTCACCACTTTGGCCGTTGGAGCCGGAGAAAAACCAAGCATGGTCATGGCCGAAACGGCCTCTTCGTACACTGGCGTGTTGATGGCCGACGAGGCCGACGTGCCTTTGCCCACATGCAGCTCGTCGGCAATACCCGTGCTCATTATCTTGTCACGCAGGTCCACGATGACCCGCTGGGCCGTCTTCAGGCCTATGCCTTTGACGGTCTTGATGAGTTTTTCGTCACCGTTTGCAATGGCATTGCACAACTCTTGTGGCGAGAGCGAGGACAGCATGGTGCGCGCGGTATTGGCTCCCACGCCCGATACGGTGATGAGCAGGCGATAAAGCTCACGCTCGCGCTTGGTCGCAAACCCGTAAAGAGTGTAGTTGTCATCGCGGCCACCCGTCTGTATGGCCTCGTGCACATAAAGTTTTGCCACCTTTTTTCCTTGTATATCGCTATAAGTGTTGAGCGATATGCTCATCGCGTAACCCACGCCAGCGGTTTCGACGACAGCCAACGCTGGCGTAAGTTCGGTCAATTCACCTTTTATATATTCTATCATACTATTGTTCTTTTTAAAAAATAACGCCCTAAACGCTCGCATATTGCGCACGCGAAAAAAAAGCGTTGCCGTCTCATAGACATGCCACGCCCATCCAAACGCGAAACCAACAAGTGACAAATACATCCTTGGGGTAAAGAAATACGCCTTTGCCATATTGTCTCAAAAATTATTTCTCAAGTATCTTTTTGCTATCTTTTACACTTTTTTCAAGATTTAAATAGGCCTTGATTACGATTTTATCGTGAGAAAAATGTAATTTTGCGGACATGAATTGATATCAACAATCAAATAGTTAGAGCTTATGAAAAAGATTAGAGCAGCTGTTGTCGGTTATGGCAACATAGGTCGCTACGCCGTGGAGGCGTTGGAGGCGGCCTCAGATTTTGAAATTGCGGGCATCGTGCGCCGTCAGGGTGACAAAGACAAACCATTGGCGCTGACCCCTTACGAGGTGGTGGACAACATTGCCAAACTCAAGGACATTGACGTGGCCATACTCGCCACGCCCACCCGTTCGTGCCCTGAATACGCAGAAAAAATAGTGGCCATGGGTATCAACACAGTGGATAGCTTTGATATACACACCTCCATCTTAGACTATCGCACAAGCCAGATGGAGCATTGCAAACGCGCCGGTCGTGTCAGTGTCATTTCGGCCGGATGGGACCCTGGGGCAGACTCTATCGTGCGCGTGCTCATGCAGAGCCTCGCTCCCAAGGGATTAACCTACACCAACTTTGGCCCGGGCATGTCAATGGGCCATAGTGTGTGCGTGCGCGGCAAGCAAGGCGTGAAAGACGCGCTCTCTGTCACCATTCCATTGGGCGAGGGCATACATCGCCGTATGGTCTACGTGGAATTGGAAGACGGCGCAAAATTGGAAGACGTGACGGCCGAAATCAAGGCAGACCCCTACTTCGCGCACGACGAGACCCATGTGTTCGCGGTGGCCTCGGTAAAGGACGTGCAAGACATGGGGCATGGCGTGAACCTTGTGCGCAAGGGTGTCAGTGGCCAAACGCCCAACCAGCGCATGGAGTTCAACATGAGCATCAACAACCCTGCGCTCACGGCACAGGTGTTGGTTAATGTGGCGAGAGCCTCGATGCGCCTGCAACCGGGCTGCTATACCATGCCCGAAATTCCGGTGATAGACATGTTACCTGGCAGTCGCGAGGAAATCGTCGGCACATTGGTATAATGTCTTTATCTTCCCAACATAAGAGGCTGGCATCCACGATGGCCAGCCTTTTTTTATCCTCGCCCATCACACAAACATGCGTCCCTTGCCCTGCGTGTAAATAAATAATCACAAAAACAGCACCTCCAGAAATTATCCTTTTAGCGAAAAAATAGTGGCCATATTCGCATTGCGGCAGCATAACAGAAACAAATGAGTGACATTTACACTTGTGCAAGCTGACTATCTTTCGCGATTATTACTTATTCAGACTGCCATTAGCACCTAATTGAGGTGCCAATAGGCCGTTATCAAACCACCATTAAGGTCTAATCGCCATCCAATTGGATATTAAAGACAGCCCTTTCATGGGGCTTAGTTTAAAGAAAAAGAACGCACATACATGCAAACGACTGGTCCACAAGCAGTTATAAAAACACGCTTATTTTGAGCGTATTTACAACCATTGGCTTCTAATTTTCAAATACACGAAATACAACAGATGTTTTGTCAAAAGTTTTCAGATGTATTATTTTGAAAAGAAAGTATTGTAAACAAGTGGTTGCCATTTACCATCATCATATTCATGCTCATTTTTATAGATAGTCTATCGAAAAAAACACATGAGGGCAAAACCTACGTTTCATTTTTGACACCCATTTAAGGCATGCTGTAACAGATAACACAGATTGTGCCACCAATCCTACTTTCACTTCTTGAAAAATAAAAGACAACCGCCAAACTATCATTTGGCATGGCGTAGCGTGATAATATTGATTTCTGGCCAAGCGCCAAACCGAAACGGCACAGTGCCACCTATGCCCAATGACACATGAAGCATGACACCTTTCTCGGTGTATTTTCCACCCCACTCGTTATACGCCCATTTGGCCGGAGAGAACCTGCCCAAGCGCACTTGAGCGGCATGGGTGTGCCCCGAAAGAGTGAGGGCGATGTCAGTTTGCCCAAGAACGCCACGACGCCAATGACTCGGGTCGTGGGTGAGCAGAATTTTGAACATGCCACGAGGCAAACCGCGCATGGCTGCTTGAAGGTCACCATAGTCTTGAAACGGTGGCCTACTGATGTTCTCCACACCTATGACAGCTATCCGGTCGCCACTATCATTGCTGACAAACGCATGCTCGTTGAGCAACAATCGCCACCCCATCTTGCGCTCCATGTATTTCAACACAGTTTGGTTACGCTCAACGTCGCGCCCATTTTTGTCCTCGCCATATTCGCAATAATCGTGATTGCCCATGATGGAGTACACACCGTCGCGAGCTCTTATCTGCCCAAGCACGTGCTGGAAAGGTATCAGCTCTTCGGCGCTCACGTTGACCAAGTCGCCCGTGAAAACGATAAGATCGGCGCGCTGAGCATTGACAAGATTTACCATCTTGTTAACAAACTGACGGTTGCGAAGGAAAGTGCCTATATGAATATCCGATATTTGTAACACCCTATAGCCATCAAACGAGACTGGCAAGAGCGGCGAAGAGCAAACGGTTTGACGTACCACGATATGTCGCCAACCAAAAAAGAAACCATAAATCGCCACGACCCAAACCATGATTGGCAGCGCCAACGCTATCTTCCAGCCCACCAATGGGCATAAAAAAAGAAACAGCAGACCTGGCAAAACTATGAACAACAAACTGCCAAAGACAAGGCGCATCAAGCTGTTGTGTCTGATTTTGATTTTCATAATACACTTCTTTGATCACAAAAGTAAGTAAAAAAAGAGAAACACATATCAAATCGTAAAAAAAACAAATATCAGAAAAAATTATATTAGGGAGCAAAAAACATTAAAAGACTCGCTAAAAACGTTAAAAGAAACATGACTTTTCAGATCTTTTTTTTATTTTTGATTGTCTATATACATTAAGATTATAGAGTTTTTTAAATCAATTCATAAGATTATCATGAAGAAAAAAAATATCAAACTGTGTATGGTCGCGGTATCAGCGGCATTTATAGTTAGCGGCATGCCTGCCGATAGCACGATGACAAGTAAAGGCAACACAACAATTGTGAACACCACAACAATAGCCAAAGGGGTGAAAGGCTACAAGCATAATACGCCCGTGAAAATATACATAGAGAGAAATCGCGTTGTAAAAGTGGAAGCATTGCCCAACCAAGAAACGCCAAAATATTTCGAGAAAGCCAAAAAATTGCTCAAAAACTACGAAGGGAAGACCACGCGCAAGGCTGAGAAGATGAGCGTGGACGCCGTGAGCGGCGCCACAATGTCGAGCAAGGCGTTAATGAAAAACGTACAAGCGGGACTGGAATATTACAGGCGAAACAAATAAAACACGCAGACCTTCGCGACCATCCACATAGGGAGGAAGCCCCGACTGCAAATTTACCTTCCTTGTATTTCCCCCATTCGAAACACGGACACCAATGGCAAGTGATCACTGAAGCCGCCGAGGTAGCGCGGTCCCAAATAGGTGCGACGAGGCTTGACACCCCCATATTTGTCATCGTCGCAGAGCAAAAAAGGCGCGTCGTTGACATGACACTCCACCAATCGGGCAGCCATAGAGCTGTCACACAGCACGTGGTCTAAGCTGCCCCAGTCGCCATGATAGCGATAAGTGCCCTTGGCGCCATGGCGTCCATGGGCGCGGGCTGATATGTCTGTCAAGTTTTTAGATCGCAACAAGAGCATGGCGGCATCATCGGTATAATCATTAAAATCGCCCATCACTATAATACGGGGCGTTGGCGTGGTGGCGCGCAGCGAGTCGATGGCATGGCACAAGTGCCGGGCCACATGCAACCGATAAGGGCGTGTAAACCGCTCGCCGCCAGAACGACTGGGTGCATGCACCACAAAGACGTGCAGCGTATCACCCGAAATGACCTCGCCCGAAACGTAAAGAATGTCGCGCGTGGCACCAAAATGGCTCATCGGGGCAATGCGAATGGAATGGTAACGCAACAGGCGAAAGGCGAAGGGGGAGTAGAGTAAAGCCACATCTATGCCACGCTCGTCGGGGCTATCAGTCATGACATAGCTATAACCAGCCTGCCTGAGCAGAGAGCGGCAGGTGAGATCGCGCATCACCGAGTCGTTTTCCACCTCGGTGAGCGCGACCAAATCGGGCACCACCTGAAGCGAGTCAAGCATGCCACAAGAAAGGATGGCCTGCCCGACACGATTGAGTTTGCGCCAATAGCGATTAGGAGTCCAATGATAGTTAGAGGCGGGAAGAAAGCTCTCGTCTCGCTTCAAACTATCATCAACAGTGTCAAAAAGGTTTTCACAGTTCAGCTCCACGACCGTGAGAAACGACACCAAGAGCGCGACGAGGCACATCAGCGGTTGTCAGGCATGAACAATGGGTCCTCGGGCACCACCATGATGGGTTTCTGGTCAAACTCCCTCAACAGGCTGGCGGGTACATATTTCTTGTTTACTACCAAGCGGAACATATACTCGTTGAACCATCGGTTGGTCATAATGAGACAGCCGTTCACACCACTATTGCCGCCCCAACTGTTCTCAACCTTCCACCTCAAAGGCTTTCCGGTGGCGTCAAGATCTACAGCCGTGAGCGTCATGGCATGGGTGGAGCCACTGTCGAAAGTCTCTATGCGCTCCGCCTTGTTCATGCCAAACGTTGTGCCGAAGAGCGAAGCGTAATCATAATTCTCTGTATCCAGATAGCCACGCTTACGGTCAAACTGCTTGCCCACATCGTAGCTGGAATACATTTTGCGTCCATCCTTGAGCGAGGCAATGGCCAATTGGGCTATCTCCTCCATCGGAAGGTTGAGGTATTTCCAATTGTGCCCATCATAAACATGGCGATCATACTCCACCTCGAACGTCTTGTGATAAGGCCGGCGCGGATCGTTCATCACCATAATAAACGTGCCATTGATGGGACCGCCGACGGTTTCGGCATAAAATTCTTTGGGAGTGTACTTTCGGGCGGCTCCCACAGGTTTGCCATTTTTGTCGCGCATGGCGTAGGTAAACTCTTTGACAGGTTGGCCTATGGTCAAAGACAGCATGTGGTAAATGGTGCCAAGCATCTCTGTCTTGCGCTTGTTAACGGCCGCTTTTCCTTTACCGCCATTGACCATTTGGCGCAATTCGAGCCCGAACTCGCGCAACTTGGAAGCGACCATGCGCTGCATACGCGAAGTGTTGTCAGAAGAATAGCTCTCGGGCATGATGTCCATAGGCACAAGTCCGTACTTTTCCGCCAAGTCGGAGACACCGCAAAACGTGCCGCCATCGTTGATGGGATTGCGAAAAAAGAATTGCACGCGAGTGTCGTCAATGGGCTTGCGAGCACAGTCTATCACGCCTTGAAGCATGAGGTTGGCCTTTTCCAACTGGTCATAAAAGAAGAGGTAGGCTTGCGAAAACTCCACCCTGATCGAGTCGTTATGGCGTTTGGCAAAGTTGGAACGAAGTACATTAAATCCTGAAAACATCCAGCAACGACCAGAACTCTTCTGATCATGGATGCTCTGTTTGGGCGTTTCGACGCTGAAATAAGATTCGACGCTGCCTTGGTTACTGTGGTTTCTGGCCAAATCGTCAATTTTATTGGCGGCTATTGCGTTTGCCAACGCCTTGTCAGCTACGCCTCGAGGTTGCGCTATTTGTATTTGGCGCAACATCTCTTGGGAAACACCCCCACCCACGGTTTGCGCCGAGACGCATCCGCATAAAGCAATAGCGGAGGATAGAAAAAGTACTCTTGTGCTCATAAATTAGGTTTTAATGGTAAGTGAAAAATATATTTTGCTATGTTGCAAAGGTAGTAAAATAATCGATGTTTAGCCACCATTCTCAATAAAATATAGTATCTTTGCATGGTTATTCCAACAGATTTTCAATGGAACAAGGCAAAAACACACTTTTAAACCAAATCGTTTACCCCTCCGATCTTAGAAAGCTAAACGCTGGTCAACTACCCGAAGTGTGCAAAGAACTGCGCCAAACCATCATTGACGAGGTCTCTGTCAACCCCGGACACTTGGCGTCGAGCCTCGGCGTTGTAGAATTGACGGTGGCGCTTCACTATGTGTTCGACACCCCCGAGGACCGCATTGTATGGGACACCGGGCACCAAGCCTATGGGCACAAGATACTGACCGGGCGGCGAGAGCGATTTGCCACCAATAGAAAAATGGGCGGTATCAGGCCATTTCCCACCCCATTGGAAAGCGAGTACGACACTTTCACGTGCGGGCATGCGTCCAACAGCATTTCCGCCGCCTTAGGAATGGCGGTGGCCGCAAAGAAAAATGGTAGTGACAATAGGCACGTGATGGCCGTTATTGGAGATGGCGCGATGAGCGGCGGACTGGCTTTCGAGGGACTGAACAACGCAAGCTCAACGCCAAACGACCTGCTCATCATACTCAATGATAATGACATGTCGATAGACCGAGCGGTAGGAGGCATGGAAAAATACCTACTCAATCTCGACACCAATGCCACCTATAACAAGTTGCGTTTCAAAGCATCCCAATGGCTGAGCGCCAAGGGTTATTTGGACGATAAGCGTCGCAAAGGCATTATCAGGCTAAACAACGCCATCAAAAGCGCCATCAGCCACCAACAAAACATATTCGAAGGCATGAACGTGCGCTACTTCGGGCCTTTCGACGGACATAACGTTCAGGAGATGGTGCGCGTGCTCAGGCAAATCAAAGACATGAAAGGGCCAAAACTATTGCACCTTCATACCGTGAAGGGCAAAGGTTACAAGCCGGCCGAGAATGCCGCAACCATATGGCATGCACCGGGTAAATTCGATGCGAAAACAGGCGAGCGTTATGTTTGCGACACCTCTAACCAACCGCCCAAATACCAAGATGTGTTTGGCAACACGCTGTTAGAACTGGCCGAGAAAAACCCAAAGATAATGGGGGTTACACCTGCTATGCCTACGGGATGCTCCATGAGCATCATGATGAAAGCCATGCCCGACCGGGTATTCGACGTGGGTATTGCCGAGGGGCATGCCGTGACGTTCTCCGGCGGAATGGCCAAGGAAGGGCTAATACCATTTTGTAACATCTACAGTTCATTCTCACAACGGGCTTATGACAATATAATCCATGATTTAGCCATACTTAACTTGCCCGTGGTGATGTGCTTGGACCGAGCCGGATTGGTGGGAGAGGATGGCACGACACACCACGGAGCCTTCGACTTGGCGGCCTTGCGACCCATCCCCAACCTCACCATCGCCTCGCCATTGAACGAGCACGAGTTGCGAAAAATGATGTACACAGCCCAACTTCCCGGGCAAGGCACGTTCGTGATACGCTATCCTCGAGGGCGCGGGGAACTTAAAAATTGGCGCTGCGCGTTAGAAGAGATACCCATAGGAAAGGGGCAAAAGCTATGCGATGGCACCGAAGTGGCGATACTTTCGATTGGACCGATAGGCAACAGGGCCAAGGAAGCCATCGAGAAATCGGGCGTGTCGTGCGCCCTTTATGACATGCGCTTCCTCAAACCCATGGACGAAGACATCATGGACGAGGTGGGAAGAAAGTTCAAGCGCGTCATCACCATTGAGGATGGCGTGCGCAATGGTGGCCTTGGATCGGCTGTTTTGGAGTGGATGAACGACCACAATTATCAACCTAAAATTGTCAGATTGGGCCTACCAGACACCAACTTTGTGGAACATGGCACCGTGCCTCAACTGCAACAGCTATGCGGACTTGATGTTGACTCTATTGCAACGTCTATTTTAAAAACCATGAAATCTTAACGTTTGATATGAAAATTATCATCTCTGGAGCATACGCCATTGGGCGATACTTGGCTCGTCTGCTATCGCACAGCAAAGAAGAACTGGTCGTTATTGACATTGACGAAGATAGATTGGCACGTATCGGTTCAGACTATGACCTGATGACATTGCAAGGATCGCCTTCGAGCGTCAAGATATTGAAACAGGCTGGCATCGAAAACACTGACCTTTTCATTGCCCTTACACCCAACGAGGAGGAAAACATAAACAGCTGTATCATCGCGCACGCACTCCATGCCAAGAAAACCGTGGCACAAGTGAACGACGAGGAATTTATGATTGACAGCGTGCGCGACATGTACAGGGACCTCGGCGTGGACCAGCTGATTTATCCAGACATACTTGCCGCCCGAGATATTATCAACGGATTGAAGATGTCTTGGGTACGACAGAGATGGGATGTGCACGACGGAGCGCTCGTGATGTTAGGCATTAAGTTGCGCGAAGAATGCAAAGTGCTCAACCAACCACTGTACAAGCTCTGTGGACCTGAAGACCCATACCACATCGTGGCCATCAAACGCGGCAACGAAACAATCATTCCCGGCGGAAAGGATGAACTGGAATGTTTTGACCTCGCCTACTTTATGACCACCCCACAATACATTCCCTATATCAGGAAAATAGTAGGAAAGGAAAAATACGTGGATGTCAAGAACGTAATGTTCATGGGTGGAGGCACCACCGCTGTTAGAGCGTTGCAAAACCTTCCAAAATATATGGGGGCTAAAATATTTGAGGTAAACGCCGACCGTTGCGAAGAGTTGAACGACCTATTGGACAGCAATGTGTTGGTCATTCACGGAGACGCCCGCGACGTATCACTGCTCATCGACGAGGGTATCAGGAACACCGAGGCCTTCGTTGCGCTTTCGGGCAATGCCGAAGCCAACATCCTGGCGTGCCTCGCGGCCAAGCGTCTCGGTGTGAGAAAGACCGTCGCGATGGTAGAAAACGTAGACTACGTGAGCATGGCCGAGAGCCTTGACATAGGCACCATTATCAACAAGAAAGCCATCGCGGCTGGCCGCATATACCAATTGATGCTTGATGCCGACGTGCTGAACATCACCTTTATCATGTCTGCCAATGCCGACGTGGCTGAGTTTGTGCCAAAAGAAGACTCGAGAGTAACCCGAAAACCGGTCAAAGATTTAGGATTGCCAAAAGGCATCACCATTGGAGGCATCGTGAGAAATGGCGAGGGTATGCTCGTGTCGGGCAACACCCAAATCCAAGCAGGTGACTCTGTAGTGGTGTTCTGCCACGATGTGAACTTAAAAAAAATCGAAAAGCTGTTTATTTAAATGGTTAATTTTCGTATCATATACAAGATCTTGGGGGCTCTTCTCTTCATCGAAGCCGCGCTGATGCTGCTTTGTTTGTTCATGGCCTTGTACTTTGGCGAGGACGACATTTTTACATTCACGTCGTCCATCCTTATCACTTTGATTGGCGCTTTCACGTTCAGATATTTCGGACAGAACTCGGGCGACACGCTTTCACGTCGAGATTCGTTTCTCGTGGTCACGTTAGCGTGGATCGTCTTTTCTGCTTTCGGCACGGCTCCTTTCCTTATTGGCGGCTATTTGCACACTTACACCGACGCATTTTTTGAGACCATGTCTGGGTTCACCACCACTGGTGCCACCATTATTGACAACGTGGAGGCGCTTCCTCACGGCATATTGTTTTGGCGTTCGCTCACTCAATGGATTGGTGGTTTAGGCATTGTGTTCTTCACCGTGGCTCTGTTGCCATCGCTTGTAGGCGGTAGCACCAAGGTGTTTGCAGCCGAAGCCACCGGACCTATCAAAACAAAGCTACACCCAAAACTATCCATGAGTGCACGGTGGATATGGATAGTGTATCTCTTTATCACCTTTGGCTGCATGGCATGCTACATGACTTTTGGCATGGACTGGTACCAAGGCGTAAACTACGCCATGTCGTCGGCGGCCACTGGGGGCTTTTCCATTCACAACAATAGTACCGAATTTTTTAATTCGCCAGCGTTAGAGTACACTACTACATTCTTTTGTTTCTTGTCTGGTGTCAATTTTACGTTGCTCTATGCCATTGCGACCAAATTCAAATTCAAGCAATTTTGGCAAAACACCGAACTGCGATTTTACCTCTACATAGTGTTAGGCTTCACGCTTTTCATCATGCTCGAGCTTATTTACAAAAACGGTTATGGTATCGAGCGCGCCTTTCGGTGTGGCATTTTCCAAGTGGTTTCATTCATCACCACTACCGGCCTTTACAACGACGACGCCGGACAGTGGCCACATGTCACGTGGGTTGTCCTGTCCATTTGCATGTTCATAGGAGCATGCTCGGGCAGCACGAGCGGTGGTTTCAAGGCCATTCGGGCAGTAATGGTAGCCAAAGTTGTGCGTAACGAGTTCACGCAGCGATTGCATCCCAAAGCCGTATTGCCACTCAAGATTAACGGTCAGAACATTCCCAACGCCCAGCGCGTGTCGCTATTGGCCTTTCTCACTGCCTACTTGCTGTTGCTGTTGCTGATGGCATTTATCATGATCGCGATGGGTATAGACAACACCAACTCCATCACCATCTGCCTGAGTTGCTTGGGCAACGTAGGACCCACGTTGGGCGTGGAGATTGGTCCAACCATGTCATGGTCCGTCTTGCCCGACTTCGCCAAGTGGATGTGCTCCATCATGATGCTCATTGGTCGCTTGGAAATATTTACAGTGCTGATCATCCTAACCCCATCGTTCTGGACAAGGAATTAGACTGCCGACACAAGTGCCATGCCATGCCGACATTGACACCCCGACACGCAAAAGGCCTCAACACGGTAATATCACCGCATTGAGGCCTTTTGCGTATCGAGCATGCGTGCGCTCAAATCACCAAGCGCGCACTCAGCTCAGCGCATCGCAGACTTTTGCGTCATTCCATTTTCTCTCTAATGGCGTTCATGATAAGCTGTTCCAACTCATCACACAATTCGGGGTTGTCACGAAGCATACTCTGCGTAGCATCGCGCCCTTGCGCGAGCTTAGTGTCGCCGTAGCTATACCAGCTGCCACTTTTCTGGATTATGCCATATTCCACACCCAGATCCACTATCTCTCCTATCTTGTTGATACCCATACCAAACATGATATCAAACTCGGCTCTGCGGAAAGGAGGAGCCACTTTGTTCTTCACCACTTTAACCTTGGCATGGTTACCCAATACGTTATCGCCGTCCTTGATGGGGCTAGACTTTCGAATGTCCAAACGAACAGAAGCGTAAAACTTGAGCGCATTACCTCCCGTGGTGGTTTCCGGACTGCCAAACATGACGCCTATCTTCTCGCGCAACTGGTTGATAAAGATGCAGCAAGTGTTGGTTTTAGATATTGTGCTGGTAAGCTTGCGCAACGCCTGGCTCATCAACCGAGCTTGCAGGCCCACCATCGAGTCGCCCATCTCGCCGTCTATTTCTTTTTTTGGCGTGAGCGCGGCCACTGAATCGATTACCAAGATATCCACGGCCGAGCTACTGATGAGCTGGTCGGCTATCTGCAAGGCCTGCTCGCCATTGTCGGGTTGAGAAATCCACAGATTGTCAACGTCTACGCCAAGTTTTTCGGCGTAAAACCTGTCAAAGGCGTGCTCCGCATCGATAAAAGCGGCTATGCCACCTTTTTTTTGCGCCTCAGCTATGGCATGAATTGCCAGCGTAGTCTTACCAGACGATTCCGGGCCATATATTTCTATAATCCTGCCACGTGGATAGCCCCCCACGCCCAAAGCCACGTCAAGACCAATGGAACCCGTCGGGACAACATCCACGTCTTCTATGCTCTCGTCACCCATGCGCATGATAGAGCCTTTGCCAAAGTCTTTCTCTATCTTGGACATGGCAGCCTGCAGGGCTTTGAGTTTAGCCTCTTTCTCAGTCTTTTGTTTAGCCGTGTTGTCGGCGGCTGTTTGTTCTTCTGTTTTTGCCATAAATATTTTTTGTTCAAGGGCGGCCTGTCATTTCATGTTCGCGCCATGTCGCGTCGGCGAGACATGGCCTACGGTTTCAAACCACCTGTTAATGTCATTGTTTTCTTATAGTTCAAGGTCCGCGTCGTGCACCTCGTGCCAGGGCAAACCCTGCTCTCCTATCACCCTCAAGAATGGGTCCGGGTCAAAATCCTCCACGTTCCACACGCCGGGTTTCTTCCACAGGCCTTTCACGAACATCATCGCGCCAGCCATGGCAGGCACGCCCGTGGTATAGCTCACGCCCTGCATGCCCGTCTCGTTGTAAGCGTCTTGGTGCTTGCAGTTGTTGTATATATAATAGGTGCGCTCCTTGCCATCCTTCACGCCACGTATGCGACACCCTATGCTGGTCTCGCCCTCATAGTTTTGGCCGAGGTCTTGTGGATTGGGCAACACCGCCTTCAAGAATTGCAAAGGCACAATTTTCACTTTGACCATTTTTCCTGAGCCATCGGCGAGCGGCGCCTCGTATTCTATCTCGTCTATGCGGCTCATGCCAAGGTTCTGTATACAGTCAAGATAGGTGAGGTATTGCTGCCCGAACGTCATCCAGAAGCGCGCGCGCTTAATGGTGGGATAGTTTTTGACAAGGCTTTCCAACTCCTCGTGGTGCATGAGATAGCTGTCGCGCGGACCTATATTAGGATAGGTGATGTCTTGGTGCACGGCCAGAGGCTCTGTCTCTATCCACTCGCCATTCTCATAGTAAAGTCCTTTCTGCGTAATCTCCCTGATATTGATTTCGGGGTTGAAGTTGGTGGCGAAAGCCTTATGATGATCACCGGCGTTGCAGTCCACAATGTCGAGATAATGAATTTCGTCAAAATGATGCTTGGCCGCGTACGCCGTGAAAGCCTGCGACACGCCGGGGTCGAAACCACAACCCAAGATAGCCGTGAGACCTGCCTTCTCGAACTTCTCCTTGTATGCCCACTGCCAACTGTACTCGAAATGAGCCTCATCTCGCGGCTCATAGTTGGCCGTGTCAAGGTAGTTGCACCCGCATGCCAAGCAAGCCTCCATGATGGTGAGGTCTTGGTAGGGCAGCGCGAGATTGATTACCAACTGCGGTTTGTAACTATCGAAGAGAGCTTTCAACTGTTCCACGTCGTCAGCGTCCACCTCCGCGGTCTTAATATCCATGTCGTAGCCTTTGGCGTGGATGTCAGCCACCAATTTGTCACACTTCGCCTTGCGGCGGCTGGCAATCATAAACTCACTGAAAACGTCCTTATTTTGGACAATCTTGAAAGCGCAAACCGTGGCCACGCCACCGGCTCCAATCATTAATACTCTACTCATTATTTTAGCTTTTTTGTTTCTGACAACACGTTAACCACACTTGCGCCACGGGCCATAAAAACGCACGCAAGAGGCTGTCGCTCACCGCGCAAGCCTCATTTCAGTTCGTCAGCCATGATACCCATGGCGTTCATGAGCGAATAGCCCAATATCTCCTGCCTGAAATTACCGCCCTCCATGGGCTGCATGGCAAAGAGAGTGGCACGCAATCCATCGGGCGTGCCACGCAACTGATGACGTAACTCGTCATAAACGTCGCCCCGCTCTGCGTTGGGCACCACCATCAAGCGTTTCACCTCAGGGTGCTCGCGCACCATCTTCACGATGTCGAGCATATAGTCGTCTTTCGAAACCACGCTGCCCACGGCGTACGAATTGACCAAGAACTCGCCCAACTGCTCATCTTTGAAAGCCCGCGCGCTAAGCTCGCTGTCGTACACCGATGGACGAAAATTGTCCAAAGCGCGTTTGCCCTCGTCGTGAATCAGCACCACCTGCGTTTCGTGCGACAGTCCGTCTTGGCGCAGCCCGCCATCCAAGGCAATATTCACAACCCAACGACTAAGGTCTGCAGGCGGAATAGCGCGGCCTATCATACGCTCAAACTGTACCGTCAACTGAAATGCCACATAGTCTATGTAATCAGCATCGGCGATAATCATGTTTTCGCTCAACTTGACATTGCTTGTTTCTTGCAAATTCATATTGCAAAGATAACTTTTTATTTTGATTGTCACAAGCGATTGACCGAAAAACAAATACGCACTCTAAAATCAACCGACAGCTCGTCTCCATGACACACTTCATGCCATCTGGCGAGACTGTAACATACCTCGAAAACAACCAAGAAAAGTCTACAATGTAAAAATAATTGGTCTATAATAAATTCTTCCGTTATCCACCATCATACCTAAAAATCTTGAAAATGGCATGACTTCTCTACCATTTCCTTCCTCAAAAATAGCCACCGTTTTGCGATTGGTATCTAATGGGGTCGCCTTCAAGTGCTAAACGCAAGGCGAATGAGCCTTTAACGCACTGCGATTAGGTCTTAATCGGCTTGCGATTAAGACCTAATCGCAAGCCGATCTCAACATTATGCCACCAAGGTCTCATGGCCGCCATTCATAAAGCGCTGACAATCCACACCTTACCAAAACGTTGGTTTTTTGCCGTTTTTCGGGACAGTTGCCTTGTTTTGGGACATTTACGTGAGGTTGACGGGCCTTTGTCGGTTTATTTCAAGGACATTTAAAAGCCCGAACCACACATGAGCCGTTGTGTGGTTCGGGCTTTCTCAAGACGCGCCATGCCCTTTACACAGTTTGGATGGGTGCCATTGGGATATAAGGGCATGGCGTTAAATCACGTTGAAAATTATTTTTCGTCTATGTGTATGCGTCGCAAATTCAGTTTGGCATATACCGCCGAGCTGAGCGCAGGCTCTCCATAGAAAGGCAGGTTGGCGAGCAGGCGATAGGCCGCTTGGTAATCGTTGCCAAGTGCCCGCGCCGCCGCCTTGTAAAGCAACGTGCACTGTGAGGGCGCCATGCGAAATGCACGGTCGGCCAATTGGCGCATGTCGGCTACCTCCTCGGCAGTGCGTTTATGGGTGTCAACAAAAAAATCGGCAAGGATAAACGAGTATATCATCTCCGAGTACACGTTGGGGAAATGGCCTTCGTGCGCCAATCCTATCGCCAGCGCTCTCTTGAGCGCGGGGGCATAGGCCTTTTGCCGCAACGTTCGCTCCATAGTGAGAATGTCAATATACATTTTCTTGTTCGGGAAGTCGGTCTCCTCGACGATGGCTTGACCTCTGTTGAACTCGACAACATCCTCCGTGCTGTTGATCATGGGCACGCGCACGAGGTTCATGTACATTTTCTTGCCGAAGTCATTGCCCAAAAGTTTTTGGTAAACGTCGTTGTGCTTGACCAATGCCTGCCACACGCTATCGCCCCTGATGGTATAGGTGAACCATTGAAGCAACTCGCCTACCCCCTTGGTGGCTATCTCTTGCTCGGTCAATCCGCCAAGATATTTGTTAAGATATGGACGCACAGAGTCTGGATAAACCTTGGCCACGACATCAAACAGGAAATGCCTGACAAAATCTAATGACCGTTCCCCACGCTCCCACTTAGCGCGGTCGGCGACATATTGACGCGAAAACTTAGAGCGCAAAGCCTGTTCGGACACACTGATGAACTCGTCGGCGGGGTAAAACCCTGACTGTGTGTCATAAAGATTACCGTCAGCATCCAACCAAAAATAGGTGGGGTAAGCGGACGCCTTGTACAATTTGAAAAAACCATGCGCGGCCTCTTTCTCTGCGTCTAAGCTCAGGGCGACGAAGTTATTGTTGATATAATCGCCCACTTTAGGCTGCGTGAACACCTGTTTAGCCATTTTTTTGCAGGGCGCGCACCATGTGGTATAGACGTCAACAAAAATACCTTTACCCTCGGCGCGAGCTTTATCCTTGGCCTCTTGCCATGTCAGGCGTTGGAACAAGACCTGCTGAGCGTGTGCCATATAGCCGCACACGGCAAACATCAGGAGCGTCAATAGTCTGTGCCTCATCTGTTTAATACCTGTTTTCAAAATCCAATATTTTATCTCCAACAGCATCAAATTGGTGCTTCACGGCAAGTTTTAAACCACCATCAGTGCTTATCTCCAACATGACAAAACCGGCCTTGCCCGTCTGTTTGGCCTTGTCTTGATAAGCCACAAGCAAGTAGCCATGACTCCGGTCTATCTCGATATGGTTGATATTCTGCCCCACTGGAAGCTCATAGACCTTTTGCCCCGCGTTGTTGATCGCATTGTAAAGGTACAAAGCATTGCCCGAGGCATAAAACATATAACCCGGAACCTTGGGCGAACAGGCAAAAGTAGTGGCCGCATTTATCCCTTCAGAAGTGATGACATCATTGCCCATATCTTTGAAGTAGGTGTCGGGCTCGGCGTTCTCAACCCAAAAGCCAATGCCCATCCTCAACAAATGGCGCTTGCCTTGTGGCGTTTGGAACACCCCCATATACTCTCTCGCGCCTGTGGCACTACGCGCGGAGATGTTGGCGTAAAGGCAAGTCATACCAACATTGTTAGGATCGAAGAAGCCTCCTGGCTCGTAAATCACGTCCTCAGAGCCACGTATCAACTCCATAAAAGCCGAAGCGATGTTATAAACGGAGTAAAAACACATGTTTTTGTTATCGTATAGGATGATGCGCGCGGGGTAATCATCGTGTCCAACCTCCGGATCACCGAAATCAGCGTTGCCTGCTATCTCATAAGTTTTGCCCGCGACACTGAGATTTGGCTTGACAGTGGGGTTGGGTATCATGCTATTGGTGGCTCTATCATAAGCCAATCCGTTGTCGATGAGATATTCGCGCATGTTAGCTTTGTAATAGGCTTGTGGTTTAATCTCATCTGGCGCGGCAAAGAAAAAATCCTTATAGTCGCGCGTTTTTTGCATGGTTGTAGCATCCAAGAACACGCCACCCTTTTGGTCTTGGCACAAAATCAAGACTTCATTGGCTTTCTCGTCACTGTATTTATTGAAGTAAACCCTTTGTGGACGCTGCCCAATGGTACCGCCCTCGTTCAGTTTGCCATAGATATCGGAGATGAGCTTGCCACGCTCCTGACTCCAAAAACCAAGTTCGGCACTGCCGTTTTTCTCATAGAGCACCATGATACCGTTTGTAAACTCGTTAACCACATTGATAACAAATTGCTTTTTATAGAATATGCCGGTTTTGTTATCGACGGCCTTGAAGACCACCGTGTGTTTGCCGGGAATCATCCCAATCTTGACATTGAGGTCCTTTTGATGCGACAGTGTGTCCGCATTATACAAGGTGTTCGTGTCGTACGTAATCCAAAAGTAGCTAAATTGGGAGAGGTCATTCTTAGTCGTGCTGATAACAGGCGATATCTTTAGGTAATCGTCCACATAGACATTGTTGTACTCATCGGCTATGCCGGTGATGGCTGCCTCATTGAGTTGAATGAAGTTCTCGTTCGTATCGTCGTGTACACATGAGGTCAACACGAGCGCAAAGACCGAAAATAATATAATAATTCTTTTCATTTCTGTTCATTTTTTAGAGTGGAGCCCAGTCTGCCGTAATCCAAGTTTTTGTATCTTCATCCCACACGGGGGTCTTCAGTAGATAGTTGTACACCATTCTGCCGTATGACATATAGGTCTGTACCTTGGTGCGATCCCATGTGGGTGGGAAATCCTCACCTTGCAACATAATGCAAATGCGGTGCTTGGCTTTGGAGTATTCGCCATAATAGAAAGACAAAGGCATGTCCCAATAGGTTGGCTTGACCAGCTGATTGGTGATGATGAGTTTGGCGCGAAGTCTATCACCGTAGCCAAGATTAAAACTTTCGTTGGGTACAATGTTCAGTGTCAAAGACACGTCCGACTTGTCCAAGCCTTTGTCAAAGACTACTATCTTGATATAAGTTTCCACTTTTCCCGCGGGCAGCGTAACCATACCATGCAAAGCTTCGTATTGAAGACCCGCTTGCGCCGTAGACGACGGATCTACATTAAAAGCTATTTTTCGGTCGTAACTGGTAGACTCACCAATGATTTTTACGGGTATGAGCACCGTGTCTTGCTTCACTTTTCCCGACGCGAAAGAATAAGCCATACTATCGGCCGCGGTCAATGAGCTGAAATAAGCACTTGCCTTTTGACCGAATTCCATCTGCTCGTTCTCCTGACATGCGGCGAATAGTAACAAAAATGTTAGTATATATAAACCGCTAAAGATTATTCTTTTCATAAAGTGCGATAGTTTAGAGAGTATAATAATGGAATAATCATTGTTGTATGAAATAAGTATTTTCCTTTGGCAAAGGTATCACGTAGACAGCTTCTGGTTTCTCTATGCCTCTTTGCAGTATTGGAACTATCTTGTTATTCAATCTTTTGTAAGCATAAAAAAGCTGGCCTTCCCCTATGAACTCTTTGGCATATTCTGCCAATAAATGCTTGTTCATATTGGCTTGCGTTAACGCTTCGCTTGGCAATCCGCGATGATACAACAACTCATTGTAGTACTTATTGGCCGTGGTTATATTGGGTGCGGTTTCGGTGGCGATAAGATACATCTCGGAAACCTTGATTAAAGGTACGCGCTTGGAGCTGTTGTATTTGACAATTGTAAAGTTATTGCCAGTGGTGCCCAGCCACCATTGACGCCTGTAATCCATATCCAACGTGGATGGGAAGACTCTTTTAAGCGTGCGTTTATTAAGCGCGAGAAAATTGTACGCGCGCTCATCCACGACAAAATAATTATCCACAATATCATCTTTCAAGCCGGTATGCTCCAACGAAAAGATATTTTCCCTAACAAAACCATTATCTTCAGAGCTTTTAATTTCACTACTGGTTATCAAAGGGAAAAGGCCCGAATCTATTACCTCTTTGGCATATTGAAATGCCTTTTCCTTGTCTTCGGGATGGCCTCTATATAGCAGCAGTGCTTTGGACCATATGGGTCCACATCCTTAAGCATTTCACGAGCCTCGACAAGATCTTTCACCACCCTGTCTAAAACCTGTTCCGTAGAAAGTTGGGTGTACAGAGCGTTGGTGAATTGGTCCACATAGGGTATCGCTTTTGCTTGCAAGCCATCTGTCATGGATGGCGAAGGGGCAAACATACGCAGCAAATCAAAATGCAAAAAAGCCCTTATTCCTAATGCCTCGCCCTTTAAAAGCGCGTACACTCCCGTAGAAAAGACGTCTTTTGACTTATCTATTCTATTGACGAGACTGTTCACATTGGCTATGACATTGTATTGATCTTTCCATATCTCGTCCTTTCTTTTTTCTTCTTTAGTGTTGGCATAGTCGTATTTGGCGGCGTAATAAAAGCTATTTTGGGCGTTGTTGGCCGTAGAATAATATTGGGAAAGACAGTCTAAATAGGTCATGGTGAGCTGTGCTCCATAAAGGTTTTTACTTTTCATTGAAGCATAACAGCCTATCAGAGCATCTCTATATCCTTGCTCGTTATTGAGCAAATCGTCTGCCTTCAACTCTGATTTAGCAGAAATATCAAACCAATCCTCACACGAAGTAAGGGTTATTGCAAGTGCCGAAACACATATAATAAATATCTTTTTCATACTCATGGTTTAGAAAGTAAGTTGTGCTGACAGAGCGTAATGGTGCGCGTAAGGGTATGCAGTACCCATCTCTCTATGTATGGACGACGTGTACAGGAAGTCATTCGCGGTAAACATCAGTTTGAGATACTGCGCTCCAAAGATTTTAATCCAGTTTCTGTTAAATGTGTACGCGATGCTGAGAGACGTACCTCTGAGCAAGTTGTCTTTCTCCACAAAACGAGATGTAGGCTTGGTTGTGGTTAAATCGTTAATTCTTTTGAATTTCGCAGACACGCCGGGCGTGGACCAACGATTGTACAATGCCCTCCTGTCGACGTTGAGATACGGATTTACATTCTCCACCTTATCCACCAAAGTTTGGTTATAAGCATATCCTCCGAACCTATAATAGAATATCGAGTTCAATTCCCATCCTTTGTAATAGGCGTTCAATCCGAACGTACCCACCAACTTTGGATCGGTCGATTTGTAAGGCACGTAGTCTTTCTCGCTCCATGCGTTGGTGTAAGAGCCATCTTTTTTGATGAAGATCTCGTTGCCCGTCGCTGGGTCGATGCCAGCCGATGGCACCACCCATATCGAGTTGATAGACGCTCCCTCGACATACCTCACGTACGGTTTAGACGACGCATCGGCATCGGCGTGGGCATTATACGAGCTTAACCCTGACGAAATCTTGCGCAACTTGTTCTTATAATGCATACCATTGGCAAACAAATTGAGCCGAAAGTCCTTCGTTCTGATGACAGAAGCCTTGACATTAAACTCAAAACCGCGGTTCTGTGTCTCACCCAAATTTTCCTTGTAAGCCTCAAATCCCAAATAGTTGGCCATTGTCACATCCACCAATAAGTCTTTTGAGTTCTCGACAAAATAGTTGAAATATCCACTCACATAATGGTTGAAGAGCTCAAAATCTATACCAAAATTATTTTTTTGCGTACGTTGCCATTTCAGGTTATCATTGCCATATGCCTTAATTATCGCCCCAATATAATCTTGATAAGACAGCGCACTCATGTACTGGTACATCATCATGGACTGATATGGATAGAAATTTTGGTTGCCCGTGAAACCTGTGCTCAGCTTGAAGCGCAATTGGTTTATCATTTTGTTGCCCTCCATGAAACGCTCTTTGTGCAGGTTCCATCCTATGCCCGAGCTCCAAAACGCGCCCCATCGTTTGTTACTTCCAAAGATAGACGAGCCATCCGCTCGTATCGAAGCATCCACAAAATATCTGTCATCATAGCTGTAGTTGGTGTTCAACAAGAAGCCCATAAGACGCGTTTTGGTAGCATACCCTCTAACATGGTCGCCTTCTTTAAAGTTGGCGCCCAACGAAGGATGGTCCAAAGCTTGGTTGGCGAAACCATAAACGGTATAAGAGTTATAGTCGTCGTTGGTCTCTTGGATGTTCCATCCACCGTTAAAGCTCACCGCATGCTTCTCTTTTAGAGTTGTGAAATAAGACAATATGATATTGCCATCATAATTATTAGTAACCCGATTTCCTTTGGTATAGCTGCCTTTATTTTCTTTTACGTTGATAAAGTCGGTATGGTCGGCCGACTTGAACACATCCATGTTTCGGTTGATTCGTTCCAAAGAGAAGTTGCCTTTGAGCTTCAGTCCCCGCATAATATCCCACTCCACGCTGAAATTGTTTACAAAATCGTCATACACCGTCTTGTCATAGGCATTGAGTGTGGTGTTGTACATGGGGTTCACAATTTGCGAAGAGCCCGTGGCCGTATTGTTGACAAACAATATTTTCTTCAATTTTCCTAATTCGTCATAAGGGTAATAATAAGGATTCAGGTTCGTATAGGTTCTGAAAGAGCCATAGGGCGATTGTGTTGACGAAACATTGTCATAGGTAATTTCGTCTCTGAAACGCAAGTTCTTATAGTTGTATTGCAATTTGATACCCGTTCCGATGCGGGTTCTTCCGGAGCCTTTCATCACACCTGCGGTATTATTATAGGTGAAGTTCACGCCATATCTGAAGTCATCGCTGCCTCCCTCGAGCTGTGCGCTGTGTCTGTTAGTGATGCCTACAGAGCGCAACGGTTTTGACAGCCAGTCTGTGTCATACCCCTTGGTCACCAGTTTCAATCGTTCGTTGTAAGTTTCGAGATAGTCCTCCTTAACGTATATGGCTTTGCTTCCATAGTATAGTCCGGCCATATCTTCATATTTAAGCTTTTCGCGAGCATTCAAAAGGCTATAGTTGGACAGATCGGCAATCTCAAAATCGACACTACCGGTGTAGTTTAGCTTAAGTTGTCCCGGTGTAGGTGCTTTGGTGTCAATGATTACCACACCGTTAGACGCTCTCGAACCATATATTGCTGTGGCCGAAGCGTCTTTGAGAATGGAGATATTAGACACGCGGTTGGGGTCCAAATCGTATATCTTTTCAACACTCACCTCAAACCCGTCAAGGATAAACGTGGGCAGGTTGGCTTTACCTTTATACTGCTCATTGAGAAGGTTGGCATCCGTATTGGGCAGCGAGTTGACACCACGCACCTGTATGTCAGGTATATTGTTTGGGTCAGAGCCCATAGACAAATTCTCCGTGAGATTGAAAGAGGGGTCCAAAGCGGCTACCGTAGACAGCACGTTTTGGTCTGAGACCGACCGCAATTCAGATCCACTGAAACTTGTTACCGCTCCGGTGAACGTCTGTTTACGCTGCGTGTAATAGCCTGTAACTACCACATTTTTTAAGGACAGCTCATCACTTTTTAGCCGCACGTTCATCATGGCGGCAACTTTTAGCCTCACTGTGGTGGCACCAATATAGGATATTTTGAGATATGCGCTCTTAGGCACCTCTTGCAGCACAAATTTTCCATCTATATCGGTAGCCACGCCTTGGTTAGTTCCATCAATGACAACCGTGGCCCCCATTACGGCCGACCCATCGTCATCCATCACCACCCTACCCTTTACTGTTGGCAAGATCTTGTCGTCACGTTGGGCGCGCACCACCTTTACCGTAAGTCCGTCCACCGTATAGCCCAACGGCTTGTCACCGATGATATGGTTCATGGCTTCTATTATCGAAGCCTTTTCAAGTTTTCCGCTTGCGCGGTATTGGCTTACATCATCATAAGAGAAGCTGATTTTGTAGCCTGACACACTCTCCAAGCGCTTAAAAACAGTGGGTAAGCTCTCGTCTTGATAGCTAAGCGTTATTTCATGGTTTTGCGCCATGACATGGCATGGCATAAGAAAAAACAGCATCGCCATGACGACAGCCCATAAAAAATGATGTTTTTGTTTCATTTCTTGTCAATTTTGGTTATTGTAACATCCATATATTATATACGTGCATAGATACCAAATGGTCACTTTGATTTAACGTTTCATCAAAATATATCGTATTGTAGATTTATTTGTCGATTAGTTCAATTTAACCTTGTCGCAGGCATGGCACGCAGCACTCGCCATCAAGATTACTGTCCATACAAGGAATAATTGGAAAAATGGCAACATTGCTACCACCGTCACGCTGCCCCGGCATAGAAATACCAAAAACCCTTATACAGACACCACGCTTCGTGCATTCAAAGTTAATAAAAAATTCTCAAAATGTGGAAAAAATTCTATATTTTTATTGCACAGTGAGCGATTTTTTCATCGATAACGATTTTAAATGATAGATTTTTGCCTTAAAACCAAAGTTCCTGACAAAGCAAATAGCAAGATATACCAAGAACAGCCTGCCGATGTTAAGAAAAAATCATAAAAAAAGCATCATGATTTTCTATCGAAATAGCCGACAGTTTTTAGGCATTCGAGCCACACACCGCATTTTTCGGAGCAAAAAAAAATTAAAACAAGACTATAAAAAAAACTTGGCGAGACGATTAATGCTTAATCGTAACCCCTTTAGGCTCTAAACATGGTGCGAGAAAGACCTAATTACAATGCGATCAAGTATTAATCGCGACACGAAAGAGCATTAAACGCAACAGTTCTCACAACGGTTTCTCATCTCTTTTTGCAGCTATCACGACAACATCTTCATTTACAAGCACATAGAAAATGTGCTCTATTTTCAGCTTATTTTGGACAAATACATTTTATTTTTCAAATAAGCCAAGCATTTGAGAGCTTTTGTCAGGTATTTTCAAATACTATTTTCCAAGACGTCTTGAAAGGCTTGGCACAATTAATACTCATCGGGCAAAATACCGTTAGATGGTAATTTAGAATGGCACACAAATAATTATTTAATATTTTAGTCGTTTGTGTTAATAATTTATTTATCTTTGCAAAACCTCTCTATGGGCCTACTGGCTATGGTAGGGATTTCCAATCATTATAAATTTAAATTTTCATGTCGACTTTAACAATTGCGATTATCATCACGTTCTGCGTGGGCTATTTTCTGATTGCTATCGAAGGCGTGACCAAGGTGAACAAGGCTGCCATAGCTTTGTTGATGTTTGTGCTGTGCTGGACACTTTTCATGGTGTCACCGGGAAGTTATATGCCGGGATTTTCCGGCCCAGAATTGGTCAACGAGGTGAGCGCGGCGATAGAGCGCCACTTAGGCAGCACGTCTACCACGCTGTTCTTTCTGATGGGCGCCATGACCATCGTGGAGATCGTTGACCAAAACGGCGGGTTCAATTGGGTGCGCGATGTGATGAAGACCAAGTCTAAACGGGCGCTGCTTTGGCGCATAGCCTTCATGACGTTCATCCTCTCGGCCATCCTCGACAACCTCACCACGAGCATCGTGATGATTATGATACTGCGCAAATTGGTGCATGAGCACAAAGACCGCATCGTCTTCGCGTCACTCGTCATCATAGCTGCCAACTCTGGAGGGGCGTTCTCACCAATTGGCGATGTGACCACCATCATGCTTTGGAACAAGGGTGTAATAACAGCCTTGGGTGTCATCACAGAGATATTAGTGCCCTCGTTGGTATCCATGGTGGTACCTGCTTTTATCATGCAATACGCTTTAAAAGGCGAGCTTGACAACCAAACCGAAATGCACATGGACAGCGATTACGAGTTGTTGGATTTTACCAGTGGCCAGCGCAAAGCTGTTTTTTTCATTGGCGTGGGTGGTTTGATGCTCGTGCCCGTATTTAAAAGCATCACCCACCTGCCACCATTCGTAGGTATATTACTGGTCCTCGGTATACTATGGGCTGTCACCGAGATATTCTATAGAGGTGCGACACAGACCGAAGAACAGCAAGGAAGCCTGAAGCGCGTAACCAATCTGCTACATAATATCGACATGTCCACCATTCTGTTTTTCCTCGGCATACTGATGGCCGTGGCTTGTTTGGAAGAGGTGGGCGTGCTCACCACCGTGGGCGAGGGCTTGAACGTGGCCTTCAACGGCAATCACTATGCCGTTACTGGCGTTATTGGCCTACTCTCAAGCATAGTCGACAATGTGCCTTTGGTGGCAGGATGCATGGGTATGTACCCCGTGGCACCCACTGGAGACATGGCCGTTGATGGTATCTTTTGGCAACTGTTGGCCTACTGCGCGGGCGTGGGAGGATCGATACTCATCATCGGATCGGCCGCCGGCGTGGTTGTGATGGGACTGGAGAAAATAACGTTTGGCTGGTACATGAAGCACGTCAGCTGGATTGCTTTGGTGGGTTACTTGGCTGGAATATTGTCCTATTGGCTTATCCGCACATACCTATTGGTTACCCCGCTGTAAGAATTGAGCCTCCTAAATAGCACCGACGCAACCATCATGCGAAAGCATGCTTGCGAGCAAAACCCCAACTTGCCATGTTCAAAGGAGAACGCGCACGGTTTCGCTCAAGTGTCAAAAAATCTTGTCCCCACACGCGCCATCAACAGGCGGGTATGGGGACAAGATTGGTAAATGGGAGGGCAAGGTCTATTTCAGACTGCCCGACTTGACGAGATACTCGCCTATCTGGATGGCGTTGAGGGCGGCTCCCTTGCGTATCTGGTCGCCGGTGAGCCACAATGTGCAACCATTGTCATCGGCCAAATCCTTGCGAACACGGCCCACATAGACATCATCCTTGCCCGCACTCTCAAGGGGCATGGGATAAACATAGTTTTGTGGGTCGTCCACAAGTGTCACGCCGGGTGCCGACTGCAACGCGCGGCGTATCTCCTCAACACTGAGCGGCCGCTCTGTCTCAAACCATACGCTCTCAGAGTGTGAGCGCAACGAGCTGACACGCACGCAGGTGGCACTGGTGCGCACGTCTGAGTGCATGATTTTTTGGGTCTCGTTGAACATCTTCATCTCCTCTTTTGTGTAGTCGGTCTCGGTCATCTTGTCTATCTGTGGGATAACATTGTAAGCCAACTGGTGGGGGAATTTGCTAATCGTGGTGACCTTGCCATGCTCCACCATCTCCTTATACTGCTGCTCAAGCTCTGCCATGGCCGCCGCGCCGGCGCCACTTGCGCTCTGGTAACTGGCCACGTGTATCTTCTTGATATGCGACAAGCGCTCTATGGGATAGAGCACCACGACCATCATAATGGTGGTGCAATTAGGGTTGGCAATGACCCCGCGTGGGCGATCGAGGGCGTCCTCTGCATTAATCTCTGGCACCACCAAAGGCACGTCATTGTCCATGCGGAAGGCGCTGGAATTGTCTATCATCACCGCGCCATACTTGGTGATGTCGCCCACAAACTCTTTGCTCGTGCCAGCTCCAGCCGACGTGAAAGCGATGTCCACATCCTTGAAATCATCGTTGTGTTGCAAGAGCTTAACCTCATAGTCCCTGCCCTTAAAGTTATACTTTCTGCCAGCGCTACGCTCTGAGCCAAACAGCACCAAATCGTCTATCGGAAAATTGCGCTCTGCGAGTATTCGCATGAGTTCCTGACCCACGGCGCCACTGGCCCCAACAATTGCTACTCTCATCTTATAATACTTTTAAATATTAAAACTACGATGGGCAAAATTACGATTTTTCAACGAATAAGGGGCACAATATGAAAGTTTTTTGCCAAGAACATTTACTATCGACGACAACTTGCCACGCTATTGGAAAATAATTGCTAACTTTGCAAGAAAGTAACGAGCCTTCATGTCGCACCTCGCATCATACTTCCCCATCACCGACCCCACCCTTATTTTTTTTGTGGTGCTGCTCATCATCTTGATGGCACCTATCATCATGGGCAAGCTGCGCATACCCCACATCATAGGCATGGTGCTCGCTGGCGTACTGATAGGCCAATACGGACTGAACATCTTGGACCGAGACGCGTCGTTCGAGCTGTTTGGTCGCGTGGGACTTTACTACATCATGTTCTTGGCCGCGCTCGAAATGGACACGGGCGGGCTCAAGAAAAACAAATACAAGACACTCATTTACGGTTGTCTAACCTTTTCCATCCCTTTCGTAACGACCTATATTATAGGTGTCAAGGCATTGGGCTATACGGCCACGGCAGCCCTGTTGCTGGCATGCATCATGTCGTCAAACACATTGGTGGCATATCCGATAGTGGGCCGGTACGGCCTGCAACGCAAACCAAGTGTATCCCTTAGCGTAGGCGGCACGATGATAGCCCTGCTCGCCTCGCTAATTATTCTGGCCACGATCGTGTCTGCCCACCATGGCAACAGCGGAGTGGCGTATTGGATATGGTTTGTCGTAAAATTTGCTTTATATTGTGGTGGGCTGCTGTTTTTCTTGCCACGGCTCACCCGATGGTTCCTGCGCCGCTACAGTGACGCGGTGATGCAGTTCATCTTTGTGTTGGCGGAAATGTTCTTAGGAGCGGCACTGGCCGAGCTGGTGGGATTGGAAGGCATCTTCGGCGCTTTCTTCTCCGGTTTGATTCTCAACAGGTATGTGCCACATGTATCACCGTTAATGAACCGCATCGAGTTTATCGGCAATGCGCTTTTCATACCATATTTTCTCATAGGAGTGGGCATGGTGATAAACGTGAGGTTGCTGTTTGAGGGTGGTGCCATTATCTACGTGGTGTTTTGTATCGTGCTCTTTGGCACGTTGGGAAAAGCCATCGCAGCGTATATAGCATGCCACGTGTTTAGGATGCCACTGTCGTCGGGACACATGATGTTTGGCTTGACGTCGGCACATGCGGCCGGTGCCATCGCCATCGTGATGGTGGGCATGAGGCTGAAAGACGCCACGGGCATGCCACTCGTGGACGAGGGCATGCTCAACGGCGTGATGATAACGGTGCTGCTCACCTGTGTGATTTCATCGCTCGTCACTGAATGGGCGGCGCAAAAGATAGTGCTGCGCGACAAGGAAATGCCACAAGAGGAGCGCAAAGGCGATGACGAGCGCATATTGGTGCCTGTGAAATATGCGGAAGACGCGAACAGGCTCGTGCAACTGGGCATCATGATGCGCAACGCCAAGCTAAACCGTGGCTTGGTGGCACTGAACGTGGTGTACGATGACGAGCACATGCGCCGCAACCAAGAGCGAGGACGGCAACTGCTGGACCAGGTGTCGCGCTACGCAACCGGCTCAGACGTGCTGCTGCAAACGCAGGTGCGCGTGGCGGCAAACATAGCCAACGGCATCAAGCACGCCTTCAAGGAGTTTCAGGCATCGGAGATTGTCATAGGCATGCATACCCGCTCGGATGAGTCGCCAAGGTTTTGGGGACAATTTCACCAAAGTCTTTTCAATGGGTTGAGCAACCAAATTATTATGACTCGCATCATGCACCCGCTGGAAACACTGAGGCGCATACAGGTGGCAGTGCCATCGAGAGCGGAATATGAACCGGGATTTTACCGATGGCTGGAACGGTTGGCAAGGATGACGAAAAACTTGGAATGTCGCATTCAGTTTCACGGCAGGAAAGAAACGCTACAGATGATTCATGAATTTGTGAAGAACATGCACCCCGAACTGAGAGCGGAATATATAGTGATGGAACACTGGAACGAGCTGCCCAAGCTGGCGGCGACCATCGCGCAAGACCATCTCTTCGTGGTGGTAACGGCAAGAAAAGGCACGATGTCGTATAAAAACGCTCAGGAGCGACTGCCAGAGGAACTGACAAAATATTTCTCGGGCAAGAACTTGATGATTATTTTCCCCGACCAATACGCATACGACGACACCACATCAATGACGTTCGCGGCGCCACAGCACACTGAGGAACGCTCGGCATACATGGAGTTGCACGACTGGATAAAAGACAAGCTCAACGCCTAACCTATCGCCTGTGTCGGTGACGCGGAAAGCAACAAAGATAAAAAAATACGTAAACAATCATGATAGACATTCAAGGCATTACCAAATCGTTTGGTAAACTGCAAGTGCTGAAAGGCATAGACCTGCACATTGACAAAGGAGAGGTGGTCTCGATAGTGGGCCCATCGGGAGCCGGCAAGACCACATTGCTACAAATCATCGGCACATTGGACAAACCGGACAGTGGCACCGTGGTGGTGGACGGCATCGACGTGGGCAAACTGTCGAGCAAGAAAATATCAAGATTTCGCAATGAGAAATTGGGCTTTGTTTTCCAATTTCACCAGCTTTTGCCAGAGTTCACCGCCATGGAAAACGTGATGATACCTGCGTTTATTGGTGGCGCGAAAAGCAAGGAAGCCAAGCAACGAGCCAAAGAACTGTTAGAGTTTATGGGCTTGGGTGAGCGGGCAAGCCACAAACCCAACGAGTTGTCGGGCGGTGAGAAACAGCGCGTGGCGGTAGCGCGAGCGTTGATGAACAACCCATCGGTGATATTGGCGGACGAACCTTCGGGTAGTCTCGACAGCAAGAATAAGGAGGAGTTGCACCAACTGTTCTTCGACTTGCGCGATAAGTTTGGGCAAACGTTTGTCATCGTGACCCATGACGAGGGATTGGCCGCTCTGACTGACAGGACAATACACATGAAAGACGGTCTGCTGGTGGACCATGACATCAAGGCAAGAGATGAGAGTGCGCCCGAAAACGTCAGCGCTCCCACAGTGTAGATGGGCGCGCGGTAACGCAACGCATATATTCAATCCGATAAAAGCAGAAGAAATGACAACTATAAAACTTGGTGATTATAACACGCTGAAAATGGTTAAGGTGGCCGAACGACCAAACCCACACTCGTTTGGAGGCAAGGAAACTTTTGGCATATATCTTGACGGTGGTAACGACGGAGAGATACTCATGCCTCAAAAATATGTGCCACAAGGGGTGAAAGTGGGCGACGATGTACGCTGTTTGGTCTATTTGGACCAAGATGAGCGCCCCATCGCCACGCTTGAAACACCATTGGCACGGGTTGGCGACTTTGCTTACCTGAAGGTGAACTGGGTGAACGAGTATGGTGCTTTCCTTGACTGGGGCGTGATGAAAGACGTGTTTTGCCCATTCGGCGAACAGAAAAAGCGGATGGAGATTGGCGAAAGCTATATTGTGTACCTCTATATTGACAAGGAAAGCTATCGCATAGCGGCATCGGCCAAGGTGGACCGATTTATCATTGACCTAAACGACGAGGACGACAAACGGCGCGAAGCCTTGTATAACAAAGAGAAGACGGGCAAGCCCGTAGACCTCTTGGTGTGGCAAAAGACAGACCTTGGTTTCAAGGTGATTGTGGAAAACAGGTACGCTGGACTTATCTACGAAAACCAAATATTCCAATACGTGCACACCGGAGACCGCTTGCAAGGGTATGTGCAATGCGTGAGGCCTGATGGAAAAATAGACATCGCGCTGCAACCAGCGGGCAGAAAAAACACCGTGGATTTCGCGGAAACGCTACTACGATGGCTTAAAGACAACGGCGGTAGCTGCGCATTGGGTGACAAAAGCGATGCGGAAGATATCAAACGACAATTTCACGTGAGTAAGAAAACCTACAAAAAGGCTATTGGAGACTTGTACAAGCGCAGGCTAATTGTCATCGCAGAGCAAGGTATAAGATTGGTAGAGCCATAAAATGAATAGGCAAGCAGGTGCATTCTAACAATCGTTTTTACGAAAAAAGAAACATTTTGATGAATAATATAAAATGTTATTAGCAAAAATAAGCTCACGAATTACTCGTGAGCTTATTTATAATGTGCTTTTGACAGCTTGTCGATTTGTATTGATCTATTTGCTCTACCTCAAACTGTCAGATAAAAATGCCACGCATATTACTCGGCTATCATGATTGACACACGGTTCTTATCGTTCTGGGCAAATGGCTGTACACGAGAGCCTTTAGAATCAGAGGTGATACGATCTGCCGATATGCCCTTATTTTGGAGAGCTTTGACAACAGACGCGGCACGCTGAGCTGACAAACGATCGTTAATGCGATTGTTACCGGTTCCAGCATCGGCATAACCAGTAACAGAAACCTTGGCCTTAGGATTGTTATTAAGGTAAGCCACTATTTCGTCTACCTTAACCTGCTCTTCTGCAGTAATGGCATATTTATTAATAGAGAAGAATACGTCGCGACGCAATGGCTCAATCTTTTCTACCTTAGGCTCAGGAGTAGGAGCAGGAGCGGGCGTTGGAGCAATATTCTCCTGAACAGGCTCGGCTACAGGCTCGGGCTCAGGTGTTGTCTCCTTTTTAGTATAAGTTTTGCCAAGATTAATGCGGAAACCTGCCAAAGCATTGAAATACCAATCAGGATTATCTGCCTTCTTAGAGTTGTACTTATCGTTCAAAATGTTGGCGTTACCCTCTACTACAAAGTGAACAGCGTCGCCTAAACGAAATGCCATCTCAATACCGCCACGACCAAAAGGACGCACCTTGGTACCATCCCAGATGTAACGCATGTGGTTAGCATTAGCCATCGCCAAGGCCTCGTCATTCTTCCAAGCTACATTAGCACCGCCACCAACAAATGCAGTGAGGTTAAAAACACGTTTGGGATTCCATCCTGCAACAAGGTTTGACAGATTGAACATGAAATCCAAACCGGGTGCTACATAGTTAAACTTATATGTCGTATTGATGCCGGCCAAGTTGCCCATTTCATCAATACCATTATAACCACCCATGCTTTGCCATCCATTAGCCTGTAACCTCGTGGCAAACCAAGGACAAAATTGGTAACCAATACCAAACTGTACATTAGGAGAAATCAAATCTTTAAACTTAGCTTCACCCAATGTGTACTGCGCTCCACCTTGCAGATTAATGAACGCATGCTTTTTAAAGACATACTCATTCTCTGTGTTTTGAGCGAAAACAGCTGTTCCAGCCATAAGCAATGAAACAACCAATAATGATTTAATTCGTTTCATAATAAATTTAATTGTCAAGTTGAGATTGTTGAGTTTCTGTCGCACTATCTGCCAAAGTCAAATACCATTTGCCATCTCTTCTAACAGGACGAATGACAAAAGAAATCGTATTAGGCCGTTTGTCACCGGGTGCCTTGTCAAAAAGAGTAACAGTATATCTAACCTTGCTGTCTGTTTCCTTGAGGAATTGTATTTCCTCCACAGATGCTTTCTTACCTTTGAAAGCTGTCAAAGTCATTCTTTCTTTCTTAGCCAAGTCTGCTGGCAAATTAGTAATACTATCCTTATTCAAATAATACAACATTGAAAGAGCTCCATCCACGTCACCCTGTTTAAGATGAGAAAGATAAAGTTGAACTAATGACTTTACTTGGTCTGTGTCTGATTTAGCCAAAGTCATTTCAGCAGGACGAATGAAATCATCTTGCATTTCCTTTAAACTGCGTTCCTTAGGCTTGTTTTTACAGCTTGACACCAGCGTTAAGCTTAGCAAACAAACAAACAGACTAAATAAAAAAGAGCGTTTTCTCATTCTATATCATGTTAAAAAAGGGGTGCCAGAAATTGACACCCCAATTATTACATCAATTCTAAATTCTAATTAGAAATTAATTTTTTTAGCATTACCTGCAGTATTTTTAACTGTGATCACAGCCCATGCCTTTTGTTGTGAAGCATCATAGTTTCCAAATACATACTTCATCTTGATAGGCAAGAAGATATGATAGGTACCGGTGTTACCACCGTTGTTCATATACTTAACGAAATCACCATCCTGCACGAGTTGCAAGTTCGTAATGTTCTTTTTAGCATTCACGCACTGTTTACGATAAGCAACATCATTCTTGTAACTGTCGCGAGCAGCTGTTCCAAGGTTAGCGTCGGTCAAAGCATTTTCAACATCAGCAATGAATTCGATGCCATAGTACTTGAAGTCAAACTGTTTTTTACCATCATTCTTACCAAGGTTTGTGTTGTCAGCAAGACCTGTGTAATCACGCCAGTCTGTTACGCTAACAAGTTTACCAAATGAAATCTTCTGCCAATCGTTAGGAGCATCCTTAATTTCGTATGGTTCTGCACCAGAGAGATTCAATGGACGCAAGAAGCGAACGTTGAAGAATGTTTGTGGCATGTATGGCTCATAGCACAATTCAGGCAATGTAATCTGAACGTAAGCTGTGAAAGTCTGCTTGCTTCCCAACTTAGAGTGAGATGCGAAGTTCAAGATATCATCAGACTCTTCGCCTTCTACATAAGTAACTTTACCAGCAGCATCCATTCCTACGAGCTTCTTGTCAATATCAACTGGGTCTTTTGCACCGACTTTCTTGACCTTAACAATCTTAATAGTCAGATTGTCATCGCTCAAAGCCAAAGTATATTCATTGCCAGAATAGCCCTTGACAGTCCACTGGTTTGCAGCATTAGCGTTAAAGTCAGCATTAACACCCTTCTTTGGCAATGTGAACTTGAACTTAGGCTGGTTATCTGGATCGGCCATCTCCGCTTTCAGTTCAGGGAACTTTTCAGCATTGTTCAGAGATGCAGAAAGTTTACCATTCAAGAAATAATCATGGAGATCCTTAACAAACTCAGTATTTTCGAGCTTATTGTCAGCCTCTCTTGGTACAGGTACATTGGCGCGAACCTCGAATGCGTCAGTGGCTGTAGGAGCATTAACTGATGATTGGTACTTATACCATTGAGCCAATGTCTTTTGAGCGTCGAGGTTAGCTGTTGCGAAGTGCAACTTACCAGCCTTGATTGTCATAGGCACATAAACATCACCACCATTCTTCTTATTCTCATACTTAACATAAACAGTAACGTCCTTGGTGCTAACACCTTCCTTAGGAGCAGCTGCTGTCTTTACATTCTTATAATCTGCAAGAGCGAATGACCACTCAAGAACATGCGTCTGAGCACCAACTGTACCAGCGTTATGGAGTTCCGTAACAGTACCAAGCATTTCGTCGGCGGTAGCCTCTTTGTAACCACCATCTTTTTTAGGAACAAACTGCTTGCCTGCAACAAACTTGTAAGTCTCGTCGAAGTTCTTCTTAGAAATCTTCAGCAAGTCATTGTAAATATGGAATTCAACCTGTGCCCAAGTCAATTTATCCTTAGCTCCATTGCAATCGAAGAAGTAATCGTTCATGGCGAATGGATCAGAAGTAACATCCTGAGGACCTACCGCGTCCAAATCTGTAATTAACAACTTCATGTAGCCATAGGCAAGAATTGTGCCTTCTGCATCTTGAATTTCGATAACCAACATAGGCATACGACCAACTGCAGATGCGTTAGCAACCTCATTCTTTATAGTTTCACCAGTATTTGATACGTTTCTTGGTGTAGCGATTACATCGCCATTCTCGTCTGTAGACAACTGGATGTGATGTGTTTCACTGGTCTTATTAGAGCCAAGTGTGTAATCAACAGTCTTAACAACATACTTCAACCCCAAAGCCTTGAATGTAGAAGGCTCCATTTTGCGAACCTTGGCAGCATCAATAGTTACGTTAGCACTATCTGTTGCAAGATCTTTTTCGGTTGTGTAGTGAGTCTCAAGAAGAGCTGAAATATTAATACTTTCGTTGTACTTAACATTGTGTGTAGCAGGGATATTCTCTACTTTAAGATCAGAGAACTTCTTATGAAGGTGTCCCGAAGCTGGCGTTACAATATTGTCAACGAAAGGTGTTTGTGCGAAGGAATTGTCTGCAACAAGCAAGTTGTAAATCTTCACCGGTGCAATCAAAGCATAGTCAGAAGTAACAGTAGTGTCACCCTTAGAAATCTGAGCAGCTACGAAAGAACCGTTACCAGCCTTCAGGTTGGCTTCGATAGCCTTAAAGTTGGCTCTGAAAGGTATGGAGAGAATGCCATCCTTGTAAGCGTCCTTGTCTGCCTTGAGCAAATCGTCTGTTTTGCCATATTCCGGGGTAGCGATATCAGCACCAGCACGAGTCTCAAGACCAGTCATAGGCTTCAGCAATTCAGCAACATTGCCATAGAAGCCGATGGTCGAATTGCTCAAATCAACAGTCGAAGGATTCACATGATACATAGCAGTACCAATGCCAGACAATATCTTTGCCTCACCCGTAAGCTCAAAGAATGTGAGAGAAGCATCGCCTTCTTTATAAATAACAGCAGAGTCAGAAAGCACCTTGATAGCCTCTATACCACCGTAGTAAGTATCTGGTTTCAACACAAGGCTTGACAAGTTACGCTTAACGAAAACTGTCAAGATATTGATATTCTTAACTGTTTTCTCCACTTCCTTGTTAGCTTTCTCCATGGTTTCCTTCAGTTCCTTAATAGCTTGCGCATTGCCAGATGCAGCCTGCAAAGCTTTCAAGTCTTCCTGCAATTTAGCAACCTGACCTTTTAGTTCCTCTGCGCCTTTCTTACCGCCAAGCTCATTCTCGAACGCTTTCAAAGCGTCAATTTGGTTCTGGAGGTTTTCATTCACTGCCTTTTGAGCGGTCTCAGCTTCATTCAAAGTTGTACCCAGCTTATTCAAACGACCATCGATACCATCGATTTTAGTCTTCAGAGCCTCAACTTCTGACTTATCAGCCTTACCATCGATAACCTTTTGAAGGTCATTGATAGCTTCTTGTAACTTCTCTGCAGTCACCAAATTCTTAATTTGATCCTGCAAAGACTTGAGATCTTGTTTTGTAGCATAGGTAGCAGCTGCTTTTTGAGCATCTTCTTTTACCTGCTTCAAAGCACTCTCAAGGGTGGTCATCTGAGTCTGCAAGTTTTTGATGGACCCAGTATTTGCACTGATGTCGTCATCATAATCCTTACAAGAAGTAACAGTACCCATGGCTCCAAAAACAAGGAGACCCATAAGCAACGTACTAAAAAATTTTCTTCTCATACGAAATTAAAATTAAAAAATTAAACCTATTTAATATATTACATGCTTTATATTCTCTATAAGACATAGTTCCCCCCATAAAAAGGATTATGACTACTCTGCAAAAATAGACATATTTTAATAAACTTGCAAGTATTTCTATATTTTTTTTCGCAAAATCTATTATTTTAAACGCATCTCCATGAATTTTGGGTGCTATATATAATAAGGTGGGATTAAAACTCTGCATTTCTTGGTGTTCTTGCGAATGGAATGACATCACGAATGTTTTGCATTCCCGTCACAAAGAGAATGAGCCGCTCGAAGCCCAACCCGAAGCCGCCATGTGGGCAAGATCCATATTTACGGGTATCCAAGTACCAATTATAGCAGTTTTTATCCATGCCACGATCCTCAATCTCACGAACAAGTTTATCAAGATTTTCCTCACGCACTGAGCCGCCAATAATCTCGCCTATACGCGGGAACAGCACATCGGTGCCTTGCATGGTCTTGCCATCGGCATTTCTCTTCATGTAGAAAGCCTTGATCTCCGCTGGATAGTCGGTCATAATGACAGGACGCTTGAAATGCTCCTCCACAAGGTAACGCTCGTGCTCGCTGCTAAGGTCCATGCCCCATTCCGTAACCGGGAACTCAAACTTATGGCCTTTGTTGACCGCCTCTTGCAGGATATTGATACCCTCCGTATAAGTGAGGCGCACGAAACTTTCATTAACTACCGACTCCAAAGTTTGGATAAGCGACTTGTCTATCATCTTGTTCAAGAACTCAAGGTCGTCCTTGCAATTGTCCAGCGCCCAGCGCACGCAGTACTTGATAAAATCTTCCTCAAGATCCATCAGCTCTTCTTGGTCGATAAACGCCACCTCGGGCTCTATCATCCAAAATTCAGCCAAGTGCCGGGGCGTGTTGCTATTCTCGGCACGAAAGGTGGGTCCGAACGTATAGATGGCTCCAAGTGCCGTGGCACCGAGCTCTCCCTCAAGCTGTCCACTTACCGTAAGGCTTGTTTTCTTGCCAAAGAAATCCCTGTCATAGTCCACCTGACCACTTTTAGCCACACGGTCAAGGTCGAGCGTGGTCACTTGGAACATCTCGCCGGCTCCCTCCGCATCGCTGGCCGTGATGATTGGCGTGTGAAAATAATAGAAGCCATGATCATGGAAATACTTGTGTATGGCAATAGCCATATTATGGCGAATGCGGAACACCGCTCCAAAAGTGTTGGTGCGAAGCCGCATGTGCCCGTATTGGCGCATATACTCGAAGCTCTGACCTTTTTTCTGCATGGGATAGTCGCTCGGGCACAATCCATACACCTCGATGTCTTCTGCTTGGATCTCTGAAGTCTGACCTTTGCCCTGGCTCTCCACCAATTTTCCGGTAGCTCGAATACAAGCTCCGGTGGTTATGCCCCTCAGCATGTCCGCGTCAAACTTTTCGGGATTGACCACCACTTGTACATTTTTGATGGTAGAGCCATCGTTGACGGCAATAAAATCCACAGCCTTGCTACTACGATGTGACCGAACCCATCCTTTTACCGTTATATCTTTTCCAAAATCGGTGCAGCACAGCGCATCGACCACTTTTGTTCTTTTCATAAACTATAATCGCCTTTCCATATTATATTTGGATATCGAGTGTCAACCAACATACGTAGTATGCCATATTACATTCTCGGTATCACGATTTTTTACCTAAATATTTTATTCGTACATTCCACTTCTCAGCATGTCTACTTCCTGTTCGGTCAAGAACCGCCAGTCGCCCCTACGAACATTCTTTTTCGTCAGCCCGGCAAACTGTACACGATCAAGTCTGATCACACGGTAGCCCAACGCCTCGAAGATGCGGCGTACAATACGGTTTTTACCGCTGTGTATCTCAATGCCAACCTGCGTCTTTTCGCACTCGTCAACATATTCTATGGCGTCAGCATGCACCTCGCCGTCTTCTAATTCGACACCCTCTGCTATTTTCTGCAGGTCTTCTACGGGCACATTTTTATCGAGGAACACGTGGTAAACTTTTTTCTTCAAGAATTTAGGGTGTGTGAGTTTGCTGGCTAAATCGCCATCGTTCGTCAAAAGAAGCACTCCCGTGGTGTTTCTGTCCAATCTTCCCACGGGGTATATGCGCTCAGGGCAAGCCCCTTTCACCAAGTCCATCACCGTCTTGCGCTGTTGAGGGTCGTCGCTCGTGGTGACATAGTCTTTGGGTTTGTTGAGCAACACATACACTTTTTTCTCCAAAGTCACCAGTTGGTCACGGAATTTTACCTCGTCGCTACGCAACACTTTTGTGCCCAATTCTGTAACGATCTCACCATTGACCGCCACCACGCCAGCCTGTATGAACTCGTCGGCTTCTCGCCGAGAGCAAACGCCAGCGTTAGCCAAGTATCTGTTTAGCCTAATCGGCTCGTTTGGATCTATATGTTCCTCCTTGTACTCTATGCGTTTTTTCATGCTATACTTTGCGTCTGGGTCATAACCCTGACGAGGCACGTACCCACCCGGACGCCTATCATAACCGCCCTGATAACGATTGTATCCACCTTGGCGTGGCTGGTAGCCACCCTGCTGACGGCCATAGCCTCCCGGGCGAGGCTGATAGCCACCTTGCTGACGACCGTAGCCACTTTGGCGTGGCTGATAACCACCTTGTTGGCGGTCGTACCCACCTTGGCGCGGACGGTAACCACCGGTGCGTGACTGGTAGCCTTCGCGTGGTTGGTAGCCCTCACGCTGTTGATAGCCGCCATCATTATTGTTGTAACGCGGACGGTTATAATTATTGGAGCGCTGCTGATAGCCGCCTTCACGCTGCTGGTAACCACGCGATTGATAACCTCCTTGGCGAGGTTGATAGCCACCACGCGGCTGATAATTGTTGTAAGATGGGCGGCCCTGCTCGCCACTTCCCGATTGTAGATTGGCGCCGAAGCCCTCGGGACGGAACCCACCCCGATCTTGCATATTGTTGTTACGGTCACTGCTATAGGCCCGCTGCGTATGGATGCGCGGCCGTTGCGACCGTGAGTTTTCTTCACGATAGTCGTTCTGATAATCTGAATTGCGCTCATAGCCTTCACGGCCACTCTCGTTGTCTTGATACTGCTCTGATCTTTGCTCCTGAATCTTGTTCTCTAAATCTTCTGTCATAGTTGTAACATTTTAAGCCTCTCGGCTATGGTTAATAAATGATACTATTTTTGTAAAATTAAATACCTGTATAATTTTCTGGCGTTATTGCCATCAATTCTTTTTTCACCTCATCACTGACATTCAGTGTTTGTATAAAATCGTGTATTGTCCTCTTGGTCATTTTCTCATTGGTGCGGGTCAACGCTTTTAACGCCTCATACGGATGCGGATAGCCCTCCCGGCGCAAAACTGTCTGTATGGCCTCCGCCACGACAGCCCATGAGTTTTCAAGGTCTTGCGCCATCTTGTCTTCATTAAGAATGAGTTTTCTCAACCCTTTCAGCGTGCTCTTGATAGCAATAACACCATGACCGAATGGTACGCCAACGTTACGCAGCACCGTAGAGTCTGTCAAGTCTCTTTGCAAACGGCTTACTGGCAGTTTGGCAGCCAAGAATTGCAACACGGCATTGGCCATTCCAAGATTGCCCTCGCTGTTTTCGTAATCTATTGGGTTCACCTTGTGTGGCATGGCACTGGACCCGACCTCGCCAGCTTTGATCTTTTGCTTAAAATACTCCATGGAAATATACATCCAGAAATCGCGGTCCAAATCGATGATGATGGTATTGATGCGGCGCATGGCATCAAACACGGCACCCATAAAATCGTAGTTGCTGATTTGGGTTGTCCACTGCTCTCGCTGCAAACCTAATTTGTTGGCCACAAAATCATTGCCAAATTTGCGCCAGTCTATATTCGGATAGGCCACATGGTGTGCGTTGAAATTGCCTGTGGCACCACCAAACTTGGCCGTCAACTTCACCTTTTTAAGGTCGTCGAGCTGCTCGGTAAGCCTGTAAACATAGACCATTATCTCTTTGCCCAAACGTGTAGGCGAAGCAGGCTGGCCATGCGTGCGTGCCAACATAGAGACATTCTTCCACTCATCCGCATAAGTTTTGAGCTGGCTTATCAGTTCTTCCACACAAGGATAGTACACGTGAGCAAGCGCCTCCTTGACTGAAAGTGGCACGCTGGTGTTGTTGATATCCTGCGAAGTGAGTCCGAAATGAATAAATTCTTTAAAGTCGTCGAGCCCACCTATTTGATCAAACTGCTCCTTGATGAAATATTCCACCGCTTTCACATCGTGGTTGGTAATTTTCTCAATGTCTTTCACGCGCTGTGCATTAACTTCATCAAAGCATTGGTAAATAGCGCGCAATTTATCGAAAAGATGGTGGTCGAAATTGGCAAGCTGTGGCAACGGCAACTCACAAAGTGTAATGAAATATTCTATTTCTACACGCACACGATATTTTATAAGTGCAAATTCTGAGAAATAGTCTGCCAAAGGTTCTGTTTTTCCTCTATAACGGCCATCGATAGGCGAGATGGCGGTCAACACATCAAGATTCATATATTATAACAAGTATTGTATGTATGCAAATTTACGAATTAAATTCGAGATGATGTGCAGTTCGGCTTAAAATCTTTGGTAAATATAAGTTAATGCCATCATATCTCACATAAAGTCTCTCGCATCTATATGACAAAGTCTCACAACCGTTGTGGTCGTAAGACTTTTTAATTGGTGGGCGTTGACGGATTCGAACCGCCGACCCTCTGCTTGTAAGGCAGATGCTCTAAACCAGCTGAGCTAAACGCCCTCTAAAAAAAATCCCCGCAGCCCCGAAAGACCACAGGGAAACACCCCTAAGTGGGCGTTGACGGATTCGAACCGCCGACCCTCTGCTTGTAAGGCAGATGCTCTAAACCAGCTGAGCTAAACGCCCGAGTAACTCGGATTGCGGGTGCAAAGATACAATTAAAATATTGCACTACCAAATATTTACAACTTTTTTTTATTTCCACATGAAAAAACATTACTTATTACGCTCCACAAATCTGTCATTCACACATTCATACGAGCACCAAGAACCACACGATTTAGCGCAAACAAAAAACATTATCAAAAGCGACTACATCCCTTTATAAATTTTTAGGAAGAGTACAAGCCACACATTTCGTTTCTATCTGATTACCAACCTTTTGAGCATAATTTGTCATTGTTTAAAGATTTGTAAATAAATTCAAGAAAAATAGTCCTGCCATGAGCCAGTACTTAGTGCGAGTTTGCACAGATATGGCATGCAGAAACGTAACAGAGCAAGTGTCAAGATAGAAGTAGGAAACAATCAGCAGAAACGCCTTTCTTGCGGAATATTTTGCCTTTCGGGGTTAAACGCAGTATGTCAAAACCGAAAACCAGCATATCAAAGTCTGTTAGTCTTTGGGATTAGTATCTAATTAAGACGTGGTTAGTATCTAAACGCCATGCGATTAATATCTAATCACGACGTGGTTAGTATCTAAACGCAATGGGATTAGTATCTAAACGCAATGCGATTAGTATCTAATCACGATGGGATTAGTATGTAAACGAAAAGTTGTCATATCATTATCATACTTGGCCCGAATAGCTTGCACACCTCAATAAAAAAAAGAGCGCACCGATAAACGGTACGCTCAGTTTGTAATTCTTAGGATCTCCTAATTTCTTTTTGTCAAAAAATTAGGAGAAAATGATGCTGTTACTCAGAAACCTGAACTGTAGCACGACGGTTGAATGAGATTGGAGAGAGCTCATCAACACCACCACGACCTACGGTTGTGATGTTGCTACGGTCTACGCCCATCTTAACAAGCTCGTCAGCAACAGTTGCGGCACGACCCTCAGACAGTCTTTGGTTAATCTCAGGAGTACCAGTAGCGCTATCAGCATAACCGTTTACGAGCAACTTATTACCGTTTTCTTTTGCATATTTTGCAATAGCGGCAACATTTACAAGATCCTTTTGAGAGGCGATATTGGTACGGTTGATGTTGAAGAATACAGATACTGGAGTGGTAACAAACTCCTTAACAGCCTTAGGTGCTTCCTGCTTAGGCTGGTTGGCCAGCAAGTTCTTTAGGCGAGCGTTCTCTGCATTAGCGTCATTGAGCTGTGCGTTGAGAGCGTCTATCTGGCTCTGAGAGAGGGCCTTGATAGCATCAACATCTGGCACCTTGTCCCAAGTGGCGGTACCAAGATTGAAAGTCAAACCTACCTCGGCATACACGTCGTTGTCTTTGTCTTCCCATCCGCGGTTAAGACGAGTGTCTGCCAAAGAAGTGCCCTGATACAAGGAGAAATCTTCCTCGAGACGGTTCCAGCCTGCTTCTACATAGAAGTTGGCACGTTTGCCAAGACGCCATGTAGACTGGATACCTGCGCTAAGCTGCATAGCATAGAGGTTGTCGCTCATGTTACGAGCCACACCACCACCAGCGAAAAGAATGACATTCCAAACACGATTTGGATTGTAGCCACAGAGGAGGTTGCTCATGTTGAACATGATGTGCTCGTTCAGGATCCACATGTCGAATGTTTCGCGCTCGCCAGTGCTCTTAGGAGCAATCTTCTTGCCCTGCCAAGCCTGCAACTTTGTGCGGAGTCCCAAACCGGGAGTGAACCACTTACCTATGGCAACATGAGCGCCAAATGTACGGCGATCTTCAGAGAAGACACCTGCGCGTTTGTCAAAACGGCCATGCTCCTCGTCTGGATACCATGCATGGTAGTCACCACCTAATTGAACAAACCAATTGCTCCAAAAAGAATTGGTAGCAACACTGTACTTCTTTTGAGGCGTTGCCTCTTGAGCATTAGCACCCGTGAACATACCGGCGCAAGCCAGTGCAATTAACAGTTTTTTCATAATCTTTTATTCTTTAATGATCAAATATATATCGTTTTTATTGAATCGCACACTATTACACGGGCAAAGTTAATAATATTTTTTAAATCTAAGCGATTTTTGTACACAAATTTAATAAAAAAATCAAGAAATATTTTTATTCTATACAAGTATTGTCCATTTTGCTTAAAATTTAACGCAACATTTGCTCTATATCGTTCTGTTTTAAGATATATAGCACGCGTTTTCCATCAGGGGTGTAGTTCACATTGGAACAGACAAACAAATTGTTGATGATATTTTCCATCTCATCATTGCTTAGCACTTGACCGTAAGGTATTGCGGCGGCGCGTGCCATGCTCAGCGCGATGGTATCGTAAACCTCTTGATTAGCAGCGACGCCTCTGTCTTGCACTGATTGGAGCATATTGTGTAGCAAACATAGCACATCTACCCCCTCCAACCCTTCGGGCATAGCATTGATAGCGTAGGTGCCGCCTCCAAGATTGGCAAGTTCAAAACCCATGGCTGAAACTTCCTCGGCTATGGTTTGGTACAGCGTGTCTTCTTGCACGGACAACTGGATGGTATCGGGGAAAAGCATTTTCTGCGCGTGCACAGCTCGCGTGGCAAGTTGTTTCTGATAGTGATCGAACAAGATACGAATGTGCGCGCGATGTTGATCTACGACCATCAGTCCAGATTTGACAGCGGTCATGATGTATTGCCCCTTGTATTGATAATGTGCAGGCGACTTCTCGGCTATGAGACTATCAGCTGTCTCGGTCGCTGTTTCGGGAAACAGTGTGTCATGTTGGCGCTCGCCCTCAGTGTCAAGGTCGTCATAGAGTTGCTCCCATTGGCTTGGAATATGCGAGCGAATAATTTGGTCGGCATCACCTTTAGATGGTTTGGGGTCTTTTGAAGAATAGGCGCAAGGCGCCTGCATACTGTCAAAAGGGTTGTAAGTGGGGTTGTATTCCACCTTGGGCGCCTCCGCATGGTTATTGGGATTAAAGACCGGAATGTCTGGTTTACCCTCGGTATCAAAGTCTATCGTAGATACATTGTTAAACCTACCGACAGCGTCTTTGACCGCAGCGAGAACGATTTGCCAGATGGCTTGCTCGTTTTCAAATTTTATTTCGGTTTTGGTGGGATGTATGTTGACATCGATATCCTTTGGATCTACGTCAAAATAAAGGAAATAAGACACTTGGTCACCTTGAGGCACGAGCCGGTCAAAAGCCGTTGTGACAGCCTTGTGAAAATAGGGATGTCGCATGTATCGGCCATTGACAAAAAAATATTGGTGTACCCCTTTTTTGCGAGCAGACTCGGGTTTGCCCACAAATCCATTGAGACCACACATGGATGTCTCAACGTTGACTGGCAAAAGATCTTGGTTGATACGTTTGCCAAAAATATCGACAATGCGCTGGCGCAAACCTCCAGCCCTGAGATTGAACATCTCCGAGTTGTTGCTTCTTAACGAGAATGCCACCTCTGGATATACAAGGGCTATACGTTGAAACGCCGTTATGATGTGATTGAGCTCGGTATTGTTCGATTTGAGAAATTTCCTACGCGCGGGCACGTTGTAAAACAAGTTTTCGATGAGGAAATTGGAACCGACGGGACAAGCGCATGGTTCCTGATCTTTGAAGCGCGAACCGGCTATTGACAGCTGCGTGCCTATTTCCTCATTACACGTGCGCGTCTTTAGTTGTACCTGTGCCACGGCAGCGATAGAGGCCAAAGCCTCACCCCTAAATCCCATTGTTCGAAGGTTGAAAAGATCGTCGGCCAAGCGAATTTTGGAAGTGGCGTGGCGCTCAAAAGACAAACGAGCGTCGGTTTCGGACATGCCTTTCCCATCATCTATCACTTGGATGGAAGTGCGACCAGCCTCCACCACGCTCACATCCACCGTCTTAGCGTCAGCGTCCAAGGCATTTTCCATCAGCTCCTTGATAACAGACGCCGGTCGTTGTATCACCTCGCCGGCCGCTATCTGATTGGCAACGGAATCGGGTAAAAGATGGATGACATCACTCATATTATCAATATTATCAGTAATAAAACGAATAAGGCTATTAAAAAAAGAAGCAAGACTGTACTTGAATGCGATGATTTGGCATGCTGTTGATGGCGCAATTGCCATTCGGTGGCAAACCTTATGCGTCGCGATGCGCTCGTAGTTGTGCCTTTTGAAGACATGCCCAACTCTTGCCGCGCGCGCTCTTCTATTCGCGCTAATCGTTCTTTACGCTCGTCGCTATATATCATTGGATGTTTAAAACGTCGTGGTTTAGGCACTTTGAAGAGCATGGGCATATCTAATCCTCCCCTTGTTTTACTTGCTGTTTAGGCGTGGGTGATTGATCTATCTTAATTTGTTGTATGGGTGCCGCATGGCGAACAATATTTTTGAGCTCGCTACCTTGTGTTTTTGCACGCCAAATAAACACGTCGTCCTTGTCTTTGGGTCGCATATAATCGAACCAAGCAAATACGTCGAGCTTGTATCGCGTGGGGGGAATCTGCGACATTGGGTAAAGCGTGCCTTGCGCCTTGGGCATCCATATACGCTCCAATTGGCGATTGGGAGACATGTACATTTTCATGGTGTCGGTCTCCACATAGTTGAGTCCTATGAGGGTGCTGTCTTTGCTGTCTATAGGAAAATAGATGGATCTGACGTTTCTGACGGCATCGCTACGTCGCATTTGTCCATTGACGAAAAAGGCATACATATCTTTTGAGGACACTTGGTTGTAATAAGTGCTATCCGGGAGTTGTTCCACCGACAAAGCCTGCCCCAACACGTGTGCCTCACGCACCGTACTATCGTTCATAAATACTTTGACGACCTCACCAAGGAGCTGGCGCCCGGCATTCCAAATTATCGGGTCGCGATACATTGTGAGGCACGAATCCTTGCTGTTGAAGACGAGCGAGTCGCACACAGACTGGATATCCACCCTGTACGTTCGCACCTTGTTGTAGCAGTGTACCTTACGAAAGACCGAGTCTGTGTTGATATTAAAAGTTTCTATCCGCATCGTGTCGGCGTGCATATATAGTGTGTCTTTGTGCGAATAGTCCATGACCAAAAGATTTTTTGTGGCATATCCACGGCCGATTTTCTCATTGTATTCCATCTTCTCGCAGGTGATCTTTTGGAGATTCTTATCATCAACAAATATCACCCTACCCTTGCCACGATTTTTGCCAGTCTCGCTATTATAATATAGGGTATCGGCCGTGATAGTCTTCTCTTTGTTCACCACGGTGGATCGTCCATACAACTCGGCCTCGTCTTTGGCGGTGTTAAAATAACCGTCTGTGGTGGTGATGGTATTGTCTTTTCCCCTTATGATAGAAGGCATCTCCTTGCCTCGGCCTTTATCCGTGGTATACATGCCCACCACATGCGCTCTCGACTTTCTTGTGTCATAGTAAAGCGTATCCGTGGAAATCCAATTTTTGGGCGTTTTGAGCTGAACATCGAGGTTAAACCGAGCCGTTCGGGTGGCTGTATGGTATTCGCCCCAGTCTGAACTAAGCTTTGTCTTGCCATCTATCAATCTTCCGCCATTGAAAAAATAAGCATACTCATAAAGTCGGTCATAATTCAAACTGTCTGTATAGAGCGTTTGTTTTCGATGTTTGAGCACCACGTTTTGTCTCGCTTCCAACATTTGCTCCTCACCATTATACCATGCTCTGTCACACGTAAGCGACAGCGTATCCCCTTGGCGAAATCGCACGTGGCCAAAGGCGCGCATAGAATTAGTGCCTTGGTAGAAGTAAGCGCTGTCACAATTGAGCCGCGCCCCTTTGTGCGTGAAGGCTACATGCCCCTTGACAATTTGAACATCTGGGTTGGGACCATAGGCGTCGTACCTCAACTCGTCTGCATGAACAAGATGCACCCGCTCGTCGGTAGGTTTTCGTTTCCCTTTCCGGATTGCTGCGTTGAGCAAGCCAAGGACAAAGAAGCATAGAACCATCGAAAAGATAATCCTATGCCCAATAGCACGCAGGTGGCAGATGGATCGACTCGTCATTTAATCCACCCCTTATACTTAAAGTCACAATTTTTATAGCGGTCGCTCATACGCACGTATGTATGCTTAATCTTGTCGGATACCCAATTATTGATGGTTTTTTCGCGCTCCTTATTTAAAACCACATTTTTCATTACTTGAAAATCCTCTGTTATGGTTGCGCGATGACCGTCAGTCCTGCTTTTGAGTTTGGCTATAGCAACAACAGTTTTGCCTTTACTGTTGATCATTTGGAAAGGTTGGGATATTTCGCCCACCTTCATCGTATCAACTACACGTGCCACCTCTGTGGGCAATTCTCTCATTTGGAATCGCGAGGTCATGGATTCGCTCGTGTTGTTGGTCATCAAACCTTGATTGTTTCTGGTGTCCTTGTCTTCTGACAAGTATGAGGCGGCCTCCTCAAAAGTAAACTTACCCGCACGAATATCGTTTGCGATCGAATCTACTTGGTGCGAAGCCTTGTCTATTTCCTCCATAGACACTTTTGGTTTGAGCAATATATGCCGGCATTTTATCTTGTCGCCACGCTTGTCTATAAGTTGAATGATGTGGTAACCAAACTCTGTTTCTACAATCTTGGAAATCTTGTTTGGGTCGGTGAGGTTGAAAGCCACGTTAGCAAAAGCGGGATCAAGATAGCCGCGACCGGTGTAATCCATCTCACCACCAGCCCGCGCCGAGACAGGATCCTCAGAGTATAAACGCGCCAACGTGGAGAACGTGGTCTCGCCTTTGGTCACCCTGTCGGTGTAATTGCGCAGCAGGTCTTTCACCCGGTTTATCTCTTCTTGCTTGACACGTGGTGTCCTGACAAGCAGTTGTACCTCTACTTCCATAGGAACAAATGGGATGCTGTCTTGTGGCAAGGAACGGAAATAGGTGCGAACATCCGCTGGAGACACTTTGACATGTTCCACGATCTTGTTCTTCATCTGCTGAATGAGCAACTGATTTTTGAAATCGTCATGCAGTTCGGCACGCATTTCGTTTATCGTCTTCTTGCGATATTCCTCCAATTTTTCTCTTCCTCCAGCAACATCTATCCATCTATTGATCTGCTGCTCAATACCTCTTGAAATCTCATTCTCTGTCACTTCAATCGAGTCTATAGACGCTTGGTGTAGAAAAAGTTTCTGAACGGCAATTTGTTCTGGTATGGCACAATCTGGGTTTCGGCCCCAGTTCACGCCCTCTGCCATGCCTTGCATGCGCATCATTTCTATATCCGATCGAAGAATAGGCTCGTCTCCGACTACCCATACCACCTCGTCAACCACGCTTCCATCGGGGATTGTGACTTCGTTAGTGTTTGGCGTGACAGTTGTTATCGTGGTATCTGAAAAAAAAGATTGTTGGTCCATGCCACGACGATTGCCGTTGGGAATGGCCATCATACCCGTAAACAACGCTAATGCTGATATGATTGCGAAATGTCTGATTGTCATACGTTTTTCTTTTTAATGATTGTTGACAGTCTTTACGATATCCTCGTTAACGGTAACCGTATATTTCTGTCGCAGGTCGTTTACCCATTGGCTTTCGAGATATTCTTGATAGTCAGTAACAACCAAGGGACGAACGTCATCCATTACTTTTGGCGATTTGAGTTTTTTGCCATAAACCGCACTGTATGGATAACCTTCTATTTGCTTGGGCAAGGTGTGCACCTTGAACACCTCGTGATCTACGAGGGCATTATCTCCTTTTTTGAAAATACCTTTTTCTGCTATAATGCGAAGGACAGAGTCCGTGTTGAATGTAGTACGAAGCTGTTCTTCCCAACGCTCAAAAGGTGTTTTTTTCAATAGCTTACGCACAGCTTTGATATCTTTTTCTTCTCGAGCGCGATAGGCTACGCCTTTAAAGCGAGGTTCTTCCCATTTATATTTTTTCTTATTTTTCTTGAAATACTGCATCAATCCATGCTCATCCTTCTGCGCTTTGGCCCAGACATGGCGGTTACTAATCTCATAGAGCAACAAACCATCATGGTATTCTTTGATGAGATATTTCAGACTGGAGTCCCTCGCCTCCATCTCTGCCTGTTTTTTCGCAAGCATTTGCGCAGGCGTAGAGTTCAGCTGTTTGGCCAATGTGTCTAATTTGACCGTAGCTATACGGTCGCGTATTCTTTGTTGATCAAGATATTTCATGATGTGCTCGCGCTGATCGGCATAACTATAAAAGTTACGATGCGACTTTTTGAGCATAATATGCCATCCGGCAGGAGACAAAAAAGGCTGGCTAAGCTCGCCGTCTTGTAAGCGCCAAGCCTGGTCTTCAAATTCTTTTAATGTTTGCCCCTTGACTATATAGGGTAAGTCACCGCCTTTTTGAGCCGTAGTGGGGTCCTGGGATAGCTGTTTGGCCAATGAGCCAAAATCTGCTCCGTTCCTCAATGCCTGATAAATGGAATCCACGCGAACCTTGGCCGCCCTTTCCTCCTCTGGCGTAGCCTGCTGTCTCATGGCTATCAAAATGTGAGCCACTTGCACCATTCCGCCATTGTTATCAATTCGTTGACGTGTCTGTTCGTATATCTTTTGAGCCTCTGCCTCTAAGTCTTGGTCTGTGACCAAAGCGGGCTTTATTTGCTGATCACGATAGTTGGCAAATTCTTTTTGGAATGAAATCATGGTGTCGAGGCCAGCTTCCTTGGCAGCCTCAACTTTCAACTTGTAGTTAATGAACATTCCAACATATTCCTGGACTGTTTTCCTATCAATAACGTCAGCCGTATTGTTCTTGTTATAAGAGTATTCAAATTCGGAACGAAGTACATCGGTACCATTGATGGTCATAATAACAGGATCAGCATTCTGTGCAAACGACAAAGTGCCACACAACAGCATGGCGCCTAATAGTAGCTTTGATTTCATTCTAAAATTGTTCATCATGAAGGAAAACAAGCAAGAGAGGCTCACAAACAAGCCCTCTCGCCTATCCCAAATACTATTTACTCATGGCGCGAATAGTTAGGCGCCTCGCTGGTGATGGTTATGTCGTGAGGATGATTTTCTTGCACCCCCGCATTGGTGATACGGGCAAATTTGGCTTCGTGCAATTTGTCTATTATAGCTGCTCCGCAGTAGCCCATTCCCGAACGAAGCCCTCCTACCAACTGGTAGATGACTTCCTGGACGGTTCCTTTGTATGGCACACGGCCAGCAATACCCTCCGGAACGAGTTTCTTCAGGTCGTTAGTGTCACTTTGGAAATATCGATCCTTGGAGCCATTCTTTTGTCCCATTGCCTCGAGAGAGCCCATGCCACGATAGCTCTTAAACTTGCGGCCATTATAAATAATGGTGTCTCCAGGCGACTCTTCCGTGCCAGCGACAAGCGATCCTATCATCACGCTGCTTCCACCAGCGGCCAAGGCTTTCACGATATCACCCGAATAACGTAATCCACCATCAGCAATCAATGGCACATCTGTATTTTTCAATGCCGAAAAAACATCATAGACAGCGCTTAATTGTGGCATGCCCACACCCGCAACAATACGCGTGGTACAGATGGACCCAGGGCCAATTCCCACTTTAACGGCATCAGCCCCATTGTCAACCAAATATTTTGCAGCCTCGCCGGTAGCGATATTCCCTACCACTACATCCACGTTAGGGAACGCAGCCTTTACCTCATGCAGCTTGTCGACCACTCCCTTGGAATGACCATGAGCCGTATCGATGACAATCGCATCAGCTCCAGCCCCTACCAACGCACTTGCACGGTCGAGCGTGTCAACCGTAACACCCACGCCAGCAGCAACACGCAGACGTCCCTTGTCATCTTTGCACGCCATGGGTTTGTCTTTCGCCTTGGTGATATCCTTATATGTGATCAAGCCAACCAAGCGATTGTTAGCATCCACTACAGGCAGTTTTTCTATCTTATGCTCCTGCAAAATATGCGCCGCCGAGCCAAGATCGGTTTGCTGATGAGTTGTCACTAAGTTTTCTTTAGTCATCACTTCGTCCACCTTCTTGTCCAATCTGCCCTCAAAACGCAAGTCGCGATTAGTAACAATACCCACCAAATGGTTTTCCTCGTCTACCACCGGAATGCCGCCAATATGGTACTCTGCCATCATTTTCATGGCGTCCCTCACTGTGCTTCCTCTACGTATGGTCACGGGATCGTATATCATACCATTTTCAGCACGCTTGACGATAGCTACCTGTCGGGCCTGTTCGTCTATTGGCATATTTTTATGGATAACACCAATGCCACCTTCTCGCGCAATGGCAATGGCCATTGCCGATTCGGTCACTGTATCCATTGCAGCGGTAACGAATGGAACGTTCAACTCGATATGCCGAGAAAACTTGGTTTTTAATTGTACCTCCTTAGGTAAAATTTCAGAGTAAGCAGGAATGAGCAAGACATCGTCGAAAGTCAAGCCGTCCATGACGATCTTATCTGCAACAAATGATGACATAAATGTGATTTTATAAATTTATTGCGTGCAAATATAGCAATATTTTCGCATATTCAGGTTCCATTTCGTTTTTTTCTTACTGCTTTAAAGCTATTTAACGCCAATTATATTTCCGCGAGTTATCAAACAGAAATTCACATGAAATAAATATTTTAAGCAAAGAATAACAAAATTTCATAGCCCGATTATCCAAAACGATGACTGCGACATGCGTCTGTCACAAGATAAACAATTATTAAGACAGTTTGTCAAGTCTCACTCTGAGAAAAAACAGCCTTAATTTCCTTCTTCCGACAAAAATTTGATGAGCACCAAACGTGCCTTTTGTTCAGCCGTCAATCCATCTTCGTCATCATATATATCAGCCTCGTCTATAGCTTCATCAATATCGTCCGTCTCGCTTTTACGAAAATACTCGTAGATATCGGCAATCTCGTCAGGGTCTACCACCCCATCATCGTCTACGTAATAACTGATATTAACTTTCATCCCACTGTTTACGATAGACTCAATCTCGTCCAACAATTCGTCAAACTCGTAGCCTTGATCGGCGGCTATTTCATCCAATGGAATACGCTTGTCTATCAGTTCTATTATTTTTAGTTTCTTTTGCGATTTATTTGGCAGGCTAATCACACGCATCATGTCCGTGCGCTGAATATCGTTCTCTTCACAATAGCGTTTGATCAAGTCTATAAATTCTTTGCCAAACTTTTTGGCTTTACCTTGCCCTACGCCTTGAATTTGAAGCAATTCGTCCATGGTCACGGGATAAGTAGTGGCCATGAGCGTTATCGATATATCTTGGAATATGACATATGGTGGAAGATTGTGCTTACGGGCAACAGCTTTTCGCAACCCTCTCAACAGCTTGTAGAGTTTGTCATCAAGTGCGCTGGAGTTACCACCTGAGGCATCTTCCGTTTCATCAAACTGTCTATCAAGCACTACATGAAACGGTTTCGGTTTTTTGATATATCCAAGTCCTTCTGGTGTCAATGTCAAAAAGCCATAGTTTTCCACATCTTTGTAAATATAATGCGCTATCATGGCCTGTCTGATCACTGGGTTCCAAATAGATGGCTCACGCTCATTGATCTCCATTCCCGACCCAAATTCAGCCAATTCGTCATGCTCATGGCGCACGATATTATCTGTGGCACGACCTCTAACAAAATCGATAATATACGCTTGGTCAAAGTGTTGTTTCACCGCTTTAATGGCACGTAACACCACCAGCAAGGCATCTTGGGCATCGATAGACTTTTGTGGGTGCGTACAATTATCGCAGTTTGCACAATTATCCTTGGTATATTCCTCTCCAAAATAGTGCAGCAAGAATTTGCGTCGACATACCGAAGTTTCAGCGTAAGCCTTAGTTTCCTCAAGCAACTGGCGCCCTATCTCTTTTTCGGCCTCACCTTTATTATCAGTGAATTTCTCCAATTTTTTCAAGTCTTTGGGCGAGTAGAACGCTATACAACGCCCCTCTCCGCCATCTCTGCCAGCCCTACCCGTCTCTTGGTAATAACCCTCAAGACTTTTGGGGATGTCATAATGGATGACAAATCGCACATCCGGTTTGTCAATTCCCATGCCAAAAGCGATAGTTGCGACTATCACATCTATATCCTCGCGCAAGAAATCGTCCTGCGTCTGCGTGCGAACCTCGGTATCGAGTCCTGCATGATATGGAGCCGCTCTAAATCCATTTATCTGTAATTTCTTAGATAGCTCCTCCACCTTTTTGCGCGACAAGCAATAGATAATGCCACTCTTGCCCTCACATTGCTTTAGGAAACGGATTATCTGGCTATCCGCGTCTTCCTCGCTATTCTTCTGCCTTACCTCATAATATAGGTTTGGTCGGTTGAACGAGCTTTTAAAATCCTTGGCATTCAAAATACCCAAGCTTTTCTTAATGTCCATGCGCACCTTATCGGTAGCCGTGGCAGTAAGTGCAATAATAGGCGCTCGCCTTTCGTTTCTAAGTGTGGCAATTTTTTCTATTGTAGGCCGTATATTGCGGTATTCAGGCCTGAAATCATGTCCCCACTCTGAAATACAATGCGCCTCGTCTATAGCATAGAAAGAAATTTTGAACGACACGAAGAAATCCAAGTTGTCCAACTTGTTAAGCGATTCTGGGGCCACGTATAGCAATTTGGTTTTCCCACTATGCACATCTTCCACCACTTGTGCCACGGCGGCCTTGTTGAGCGAAGAGTTCATGAAATGCGCCACACCATCTTGCTCGGTCAAACCATTGACAACGTCTACCTGATTTTTCATCAGTGCGATCAAGGGCGATATCACAATAGCTGTGCCTTCCATGAGCAGAGAGGGCAACTGATAGCACAAGCTCTTGCCACCACCCGTGGGCATCAGCACAAACAAGTCGTCGCCATCCATCAAATTTTTTATAATGGATTTTTGATCGCCTTTGAAATTATCAAAGCCAAAAAACAGTTTTAACTTCTCTATTAAATAGTCTTTGTTCATCATATCAGATAGATGCGTCATACCACAAGCCACCAAGGATACCCATAAGAAACGTCACGCAGACTCCAATTTATGCATATGCGCCTTGTCAATCTGGCTCTTTGCGTAATCAAGTGTCACCTCAAATTTCTTGATGCGCCTTGATGGCACATCAAACATGGCATCCATGACCACGGCCTCAACAATAGAACGCAGCCCACGAGCGCCAAGTTTATATTCCACAGCCTTGTCCACTATAAAATCCAGCGTATCGTCAGTGAATGTCAGCGCGATACCATCCATGCTGAAAAGTTTGACAAACTGTTTGATAATGGAATTTTTTGGTTCTACCAATATACGTCTCAAAGCCTTACGATCGAGTGGCTCCAAATAAGTAAGCACAGGTACACGACCAATAAGCTCGGGTATAAGCCCAAACGATTTAAGGTCTTGGGGCAAGATATACTTCATAAGATCGCCCTTGTCGATATTGCGAGCGTTCATTACGGAGTTGTAACCCACTACGTGCGTGTTGAGCCGTTGCGCTATCTTACGCTCTATTCCATCAAAGGCTCCGCCACAGATGAATAGTATATTTTTGGTGTTCACGTGTATGTAATCTTGGTCAGGATGCTTGCGTCCACCTTTGGGTGGCACATTAACCATGGTGCCCTCCAAGAGTTTGAGTAGGCCTTGCTGCACTCCCTCCCCACTCACGTCACGGGTGATGCTGGGATTATCGCTTTTGCGCGCTATTTTATCAATCTCGTCTATGAAGACGATGCCACGCTCAGCAGCCGCCACGTCATAGTCGGCCACTTGCAACAACCTGCTCAAAATGCTTTCCACATCCTCACCCACATAGCCAGCCTCTGTAAATACCGTGGCATCGACAATGGTGAATGGCACGTCGAGTAGCCGAGCTATCGTGCGAGCCAGCAAAGTTTTGCCAGTACCCGTAGAGCCCACCATGATGATATTACTCTTTTCTATCTCCACACCATTATCGTCCTTGGTCTGTTGCAAACGCTTGTAATGGTTATAAACAGACACGGACAGATAGCGTTTTGCCTCATCTTGCCCTATGATATACTCATCAAGATAAGCCTTTATTTCTTTCGGCTTAGGTATTTTTTTTGTGGGTTTATAGGTGTGTGGAGCATCAGGGTTCGTCACGTCTTCGCCCCATACTCCACTTTGCTGGACAATCTCATACGCCTGTGCGGCACAATCTTCGCATATGTATCCACTAAGTCCGGTTATAAGTAGCTTCACGTCATTTTCAGTTCTCCCGCAAAAGCTACAAGCTTTCTTTGGCATATTATTCGTCCTTTATGTCTTCTTGTTCTTTTTTCACTTTCTTACGATTCATCACAGAGTCTATCATGCCATACGCTTTAGCTTCTTCTGCGTTCATCCAGTAATTGCGATCGCTGTCTTTCCAAACTTTGTCATAAGGCTGATGCGAATGCTCGGAGATGATCGTGAACAGTTCTTTCTTGAACTTCAAAATCTCTCGCGCCTCTATCTCTATATCCGAAGCCTGTCCTTGCACCCCACCAAGCGGTTGGTGTATCATCACGCGGCCATGCGGTAGCGATGAGCGTTTGCCCTCGGCGCCGGCCACTAACAGCACCGCGGCCATCGACGCGGCCATGCCTGTGCAGATCGTTGTCACATCGCTCAAGATAAACTGCATGGTGTCGTAAAT
>QWCJ01000056.1_pt1 | contig 55894 bp, 42 predicted proteins | sample 1972501 | NCBI WGS metagenome assembly QWCJ01 (sample SAMN09866711, study PRJNA288562) | Human vaginal metagenome isolate term2_vaginal, whole genome shotgun... | isolation source: vagina | host: Homo sapiens | place: USA: California
ACCAAGCTCGCTCAGGTTTCGGCAACGATGGCCGAGTTCGTTGCCGGTATCTCAGTGGTGAAAGCATTCGGCAAGGTCGGCCAAGCACATAAAGCCTATTTAGATGCGGCTAACGAGTTTTCTAAGTTCTACCGGGCGTGGTGTATGCCGCTGGTGTCGATGTCGGTCGCCTCATTTTCGTGGGTGTCGATCCCGGTGTTGTTGATCGTGAACCTTGGCGGTGGCGCGTTGATGATGAACGCCGGTTGGGTGAGCATCTACGAGGTGATAACGACGACGTTGATCGCCTTGGTGCTGCCGGGAGCGTTGATGGCAGTCGCAACCATCGCCTGGTCGTACCAGCTCGCAGGGTCTGCGGCAGTGAGGCTGGTGAACGTCATGGAGCTACCAGCGTTGAGTCAGCCCGATGCGCCACAGACACCACACGGTCATGATATCGAGATTCGGGGTGTGTCGTATGCCTATGACGACACCCAGGCATTAGACGAGGTGAGCCTGAGCATTCCGGCAGGCACGGTGACCGCGCTGGTTGGCCCGTCGGGTGCGGGGAAGTCGACGTTGGCGAGTTTAATTGCCCGCTTCGATGACCCGGACGCTGGCACGATCACTATCGGCGGGGTTGATCTAAAGAGCATTTCCCAGGATTTGTTGTATTCGACGGTCGCGTTCGTCTTGCAAGATGCACAGCTTATTCGCGACACCATCCACAACAACATTGCCCTGGGCGCGCCAGACGCAACCTTGGATCAGGTGCGACAGGCGGCGAGAGCCGCGCAGATCGACGAGTTCATCATGAGCCTGCCAGATGGTTACGACACCGTGTTGGGGGAGGACACCCACGTTTCGGGCGGGCAGGCAGCCCGTATCGCGATCGCCCGGGCGCTCATGGTTGATGCCCCAGTGTTGGTGCTGGACGAGGCGACGGCGATGGCGGACCCGGAATCGGAATCGAAAATTCAACAAGCTCTCTCGACTCTTGCCAAAGGCAGAACCGTGATTGTGATCGCCCACCGGTTGGCCTCGATCAGGGGCGCGGATCAGATTGTCGTCATGGAACGCGGGCGCATTGCTGTGGTCGGTAAACACGACGAGCTGTTGGGTAATGCGCACTATCAGGCACTTCTTGCCCAAGGTGCATGTGAGGAGATGACACGATGAATCAACTATTGCTGCCACGCTTTAAGCGTTTGATGGAACCCGCCTCGTGGCGTGACCTCTCGGTCGGTCAAGCGTGGGGTGCGGTCTCAGGACTGTGTCACGGCTTTGCCCTGCTGATTCTGCTTCCCGCAGCAAGTGCCCTAGCGACCGGAATGCCGGTGTGGGGGTTATCGTTTTGGGGCTGGCTCATCGCCTTGGCGGTGATCTCGGTAGCGGGTGTAGGCACCGAGTTTTATGGCATGCGCACCGGCTATATTGGCGCGCTCGGGTTCATTCACGACGTCCACCACGCAATAGGTAACAAAGTAGCCCGCCTACCGTTGGGAGTGTTCGATTCGGGTAGCTCTGGCCGACTGTCGCGCATGGTCACCCAGGAAATGATGAACTTGGGCGAGTCGGCGGCGCACTTCATTTTCTCCCTCGTCCAAAAACTCTCAGCCGTGCTGGTGATCACTGTGGGAACCTGGTTCTGGGATTGGCGGCTGGGACTGACCTTGACGATCGCGTTCCCGATCATGCTCGCCTTCCTCCATATCTCCCGCGTGCTTCTTGATAAAGGTAAGCAGGTTTCCGAACCAGCTGAGTCAGAATTGGCGGCTCGCATGGTCGAATTCGCCACCTGCCAAGGCGCGCTGCGCTCCTGCCATGTCGCCGACGACTACCCGGCCCTTGATCGGGCATTCAAACAGGCTGACCGCAAAAGCCGCAAAGCATTGTGGATCGAAACATTAGCGAACCTGATTAATGGAATGTTCGTCCAAGCCCTCGTCGTGATAATGATCTGGCTGACCGCCCAACTCGCCCTCGGCGGGCAAATGAATGCGCTGAACGCCGTGGTCACAATCGGCATGTGCCTGCGGTTCACCACCATGCTCCAAGACATCGGTGGCTGCATGACCGGGCTGGAAGAACGCCGCCAGCAGATGAACCACGTCGACAAGGTCATGGATGCCCCCGAACTGTCCGAACCCGATGCCTCTACACCAGTGAGGGCACCTGGTGATGTTCGTTTCGAGGACGTCACCTTCAGCTACGATCCGGACACCCCGGTGCTGCACGATATGTCCTTCCATGTCCCGCAAGGCGGCATGTGTGCCCTGGTTGGTCCATCTGGGTGCGGGAAGACGACGATCGCCCGGATGGTTGCACGTTTCTGGGATGTGCAGTCCGGCAGCGTGCGCGTTGGCGGAGTGGACGTGCGCGAGCAGACCACCGAAGATTTGATGCGCCAGATATCTCTGGTCTTCCAAGACGTCTACTTATTCAACGACACTCTCGAAGCCAACATTCGCCTTGGCAATCCCGAAGCTACTGATGAAGAAATCAGGTGGGCCGCTGAGCTGTCGGGCGTGACGGAAATTGTCAACCGCCTCCCAGACGGCTGGAATTCATTGGCGGGTGCTGGCGGGCGTGCACTGTCAGGTGGGGAACGCCAACGAGTGTCCATCGCTCGCGCCTTGGTGAAGAAAGCCCCGATCGTGCTGTTCGATGAGGCCACCAGCGCGTTGGACGCGGAAAATGAAGCCAACATTGTTGCGGCGATGAACGAGCTGCGTAAGCACTCCACACTAATTGTCATCGCCCACAAACTTGAAACCATTCGCCAAGCTGACCAAATCATTGTGCTCTCCCACGATGGGCGTATCGCCCAGCGCGGGTGCCACGACGAGCTGGTCAACCAGCCGGGTCAATACCGCGATTTCTGGCAAGAACGCATCAACGCAGCTGGATGGCAACTCGTCTAAACACAGCACGTATAAGCACATGAAAGGAAAAACTATGTCTACGCCTACATCCTCGCGCCTCAACACGCGCGACTTCATCAACATTGGCGTCTTCACCGCCTTGATGTTCGTCATCGTGTTTGCATTCGGAATGCTCGGGTTCATCCCCGCCGCCATGTATGCCGGCTTCTTGCTTTCTATTCTCGTTAACGGCATCGTCTTTGCGCTGTTCACAGCACGCACTCCGAAGATGGGGGCATTGACAATCATGCTGATTATCATCGAAATCCTCTTCTTCGTGACCGGCCACTGGGTAGGGGGAATCGCGGTGGCCGCTGTATTCGGCCTGCTCGCCGACCTAGTCATTACCAAGGGGCCGAAGAGCGTGAAGGTTCGCGTTCCGCTGGCATACGCACTGTTTATTCTGCCGATCTATGTTTCCCCGTGGATGCCGCTATTTATGGACCAAGACGCATATATGTCGCAGATCGCCGAACAAATGGGCGCCGAGTATGCCGCGAAGATGGCGCAGGTTGTCACGATTCCGATTCTGTTGGGCTTCTTCGTTGTGATGCTCATCGTGGGCTGGCTTGCTGGTCTGTTGGGAACCAGGGTGGCGCGTAAGCACTTTGAACGGGCCGGTCTTGTCTAAACTTCCCGACCCGCGCACGATTATCGTAGCGCTCGTCATCGTCTCCACCACGATCTACAGTGCCTACTCGCCGTGGTTCGTGTGTGCTCTGGGCGGATTCGCCGCCGTGATGCTGGCGAGCGCTGCGATCAACCCCAACACGCTCGTGCGCCCGAGCTGGGTGGCCGTCTACCTGGCCACGTTTGCGGTCCTCGGCGGGCTCGTCTTCGTGATACCACTGGTGTGGAAGTCAACGGTCAGCGCGTTCCTCGTGCTGTTTTTGCAGTGGATGTGGCGATTCAGTGTCAGCGCAGGAATGGGAGCCTACGCGATCGGCGTGATCCGACCCGCCACCTTGCAAAAAGCACTCGCCAGCTCACGAATCCCAACCTGTTTCACGATCCCAATCTCGGTTGCCTTACGTGTGCTGCCAGTGATCGGCCACGAGGTTAAAGCGATCTCAGATGCGATGAAACTACGCGGCATGTCCGCGCTTTCCCTGCGCGCGGCCCAGTACTTCACAATCCCGCTGCTATCGACCGTGGTACGCAGCGGGGACGAACTGGCATCGGCCGCCCTCGTGCGCGGACTGGGCGGAACCGCAAAGCCCACCTCAGTCACGGTCGTGAAATTCCGTGTGATCGACGCAGTCATTCTGCTCGTCGTTATCGGCTTCGCGATATGGAGAATCGTCCTATGACAATAACCCAAGCCACCGGCGTCACCTTCACCTATCGAGGAGCAGACCACCCCTCAATCACTGACGCAACCATCACCATCACACCTGGAACCGTCACCTTGCTGTGTGGCGCATCGGGATCGGGGAAAACCACCGCGCTACGGCTGTTTAACGGGCTCATCCCGCACTTTCACGACGGCGACCTTACCGGAAGCGTCACAGTCGACGACATTGACGTGGCACGAGTAGATCTATCAGAGCTTGCCCACCACTGTTCGACAGTGTTTCAAGGTTGCAGCCGAGTTAGGTATCGCCGACCTGTTGGAATCCCGCGTCACACAGCTGTCGGGCGGGCAGATGCAACGCGTGGCCTGCGCCGTCGCCATGTGCAACAACACGTCGCTGATCGTCTTTGACGAGCCGACCGCGAACCTATCAGCTGATCTTATCGGCCAACTCGCCACACTCATCGCCAGGCTCAAAGCTGATGGACACACGATCATCATTGCTGAACACCGGCTAAGTTTTCTTTCCGGGATCGCTGACCGTGTCTACTACTTCGATAAAGGCAACATCGTCCTCACCGCAACCGGCGAAGAGTTCTACGCTACCTCGGATGAGGAGCGCAAACAGCTTGGACTGCGATCCCTAGTAACTGTGCCTATGCCACAACTTCCGGAACCGGCAGGGGAGGGGCTGGAGATCAGCAACCTCACCTTTGCCTACCGCCACGGAAACACAGTCCTCAATATTAACCACGTGTTGTTTCCGGCAGGGAAAATCACAGCGCTCCTCGGCCCGTGCGGTTCAGGGAAATCAACCCTGGCACGCATTGTTTGCGGACTAGAAAAAGCCAAACACGCATCCATCACACTCAATGGACAAAAATTCCCCAGCCGTGACGCCTACCTTGTGATGCAAGACCCTACCCGACAGTTGTTCTCAGATACCGTCATCGACGAAGTCACGCTCGGCACGACCAAAGCCGAAAAGCAACACATCGATGCCCACGCGATCCTTGAAGAACTCGACCTTGCCGACCACGAGGCTGACCATCCCCAAGCACTCTCTGGCGGGCAGCGCCAACGCCTGGTTATTGCTACAGCGCTTGCTGCGAACAAGAGAGTTTACATCTTCGACGAACCCACGTCCGGTGTTGGCTACAAGCACCTTGTCGCGATTTCCCGAGTAATGCGTAAACTCGCTGACACTGGTGCCGTCGTCATTGTCATCACCCACGACGCTGAACTCGTTACCGAGGTCGCCGACCATAGCGTCCGCCTTGACCAGATCAACGCCTGCTAACGCAAACGCTCGCTCAGCCGAAAGAGAGGAAAGCGCTTCCGCAGGTCAGAGCTAATGCGCTATACACTCGCTAACGCAAGCGATTTTCTTGACCCCCTTGGGGCGTACGCGCTAACGCAAACGCCTACTTATCATTTTCGACGTCATAGTGGAGCCGGCGACGGGAATCGAACCCGCACTCTCAGCTTGGGAAGCTGATGTTCTACCACTAAACTACGCCGGCAGCGCATGTAATGCAGCAGTGGGTAACTTTAGCACCACGCTGCTGCTTTACCAAACGCTAGCGGTCGGCGCCGGCGACCTCCGGGAGCGCGCTGAGTGAGCAGGCGCGCTGGTTGGGAGTGCGGTCGTCGGCGGTGCGCTCGAGTCCCCATCTGGTGAGGGCGGCGACGGTGAGGTCGGATTGCATGTTGGGGTGCAGGACTCGGCCGGAGTTCGGGCAGGATGCTTCGATGTTGATGTTGGCGACCTCCGCTCCGTCGGCAGCATGCAGGATTGAGGTGCTGTTTGGAGTGGCGGTGGTGTCGGAGGGCGAGTAGAGCGAGGTGTATACGATTCCGGCTTGGGTGTCGGGAAGCGTGTTGAGCGCTTGGATGACGGGGGAGTCGTTGAGTTGTTGGACTGCGCCTGGTCCTGCAAAGAACGCTGCGAGACGCGGGAATGCGCGGGCGATGGGGGAGAGGATTTTGCCGGTGCCGTTGAGGTCGGTGCCGTGGAAGGTGGCGCCAACGGTGACTGCGCGCCGGACGTTGTCGCCACCGCCGAGCTCGGCGATGTACTTCTTCACCAGCAGGCCGCCTTGGGAGTGTGCGACGAGGTCGACCTGGTCGGCACCGGTTGCTTCCTTGACACGTTCGACGTTGCGGGCGAGTTCGCGTGCGGAGCTGTTGATGTCGGCGTTGCCGTAGGAACCGGGGAAGAGGGAGGGCAGTCCGCTGCCACGGCCGTAGTCGAAGCCCCATACGCAGTAGCCTGCGGCTTTGAGGGCGACGGCGTTCTGGGCCCACTTTTCGGTGTTTGCGGAGGTGCCGTGCACGTAGAGCACGGGTGTGGTTTTGTCGGCGGCGGGGACGCAAGAGGCGTCGTTAAAAATGTCGCTGGTGTTCGCTGTGGCGATTGGGGTCCCGCTGACCGCGAGTGCGGCGGTCACGAGAATAGTCGAGAGGATTCGGTGCATGCGTTTACTTTAGCCCCGCGTGAAAGCAGGCTAGACTTGGCGCCGTGCTTCTTTCAGACCATGACATTCGTGACGCCGTTGATTCGGGACGCCTCGGTATTGCACCGTATGACGCTGCGTTGGTGCAGCCTTCGTCGGTGGATGTGCGTTTGGATCGGTTCTTCCGCGTGTTCAATAACTCGCGCTATACCCACATTGATCCGCGTGAGGAGATGCCGAATCTGACTACGCTGGTGGAGGTCCCTGAGGGTGAGGGGTTTGTGCTGCACCCGGGTGAGTTTGTGTTGGCGTCGACGTTGGAGAAGTTCACGTTGCCGTCGGATTTGGCTGGGCGTCTGGAGGGCAAGAGTTCCCTGGGCAGGCTTGGCCTGTTGACGCACTCGACGGCCGGGTTCATCGATCCGGGGTTTTCGGGCTACATCACGCTTGAGCTGTCGAATGTGGCTAATTTGCCGATTGTGTTGTGGCCGGAGATGAAGGTCGGCCAGTTGGCGTTGTTCGCGATGACGTCGCCGGCGGAGGTGCCGTACGGCAGTGGCACGTTGGGCTCGAAGTATCAGGGGCAGCGGGGTCCGACGCCGTCGAAGGCGTACTTGAACTTCCGGTAGGGGGCCGTACGCATGCGGTTGTCGGTGGTCGGCGCGGGGTATTTGGGGGCGACGCACGCCGCGTGCATGGCTGAGCTGGGCCACGAGGTCCTGGCGGTGGATACGGATGCGCGCAAGGTTGCGGCCCTGCAGTCGGGGAGGGCACCGTTTTTCGAGCCCGGCCTCGATGAACTACTCAAGCGCCACACGGCGTCGGGTCGCCTGCGCTTCACGACGGATCTGCGCGAGGTGGCGGGGTTCGCGCGGGTGCATTTTTTGGCCGTCGGCACGCCGCAGGTTGCTGGTGGGCTTGCCGCGGACACTTCATTTCTTGACGACGCCACCTCCCACCTCTCCGCAATCCTTGAGGGTGAGCACCTGGTGGTGGGGAAGTCGACGGTGCCGGTGGGCACTGCGCGCCGCCTGCAGGAGCGCCTCCCGGATGTGGTGGAGGTGGCGTGGAACCCGGAGTTTCTGCGCGAGGGCCACGCGGTGCGGGATACGTTGGCGCCGGACCGGATCGTGGTGGGGCAGCGTCCGGGTGGGCGCGCGGAGCAGGTGCTGCGGGAGGTGTACGCCACTCCTATTGAGCATGGCTCACCAATTGTGGTGACGGACCTTCCGACCGCTGAGCTGGTCAAGGTAGCGGCGAACGCGTTTTTGGCCACGAAGATTTCCTTCATCAACGCGGTCGCCGAGGTGTGCGACGCGGCGGGGGCTGACGTTACCCAGCTGGCGGACGCGATCGGGATGGACGGGCGCATCGGCCGCCAGTTCCTGAACGCCGGCCTGGGCTTCGGGGGCGGCTGCCTGCCGAAGGACGTCCGGGCGTTCATCGCGCGCGCCGACGAGCTCGGCGCCGGGGATTCGGTGCGTTTCCTCCGGGAGGTCGACACCATCAACCAGGGTCGCCGCGCCCGCATCGTTGACCTGGTGCGACGGGAGCTCGGCACGTTGGAGGGGCGCACCATCGCTGTGCTGGGTGCGGCGTTCAAACCGAACTCGGACGACATCCGGGATTCGCCCGCCCTCGACGTGGCGCAGCGCCTCCATGACGCCGGCGCTCGCGTGCGCGTCCACGACCCGAAAGCCCTCGACAACGCCCGCGCCGCCTACCCCGACCTTGAGTTTCCCGGCACGCTCGCGCAGACGACCGCGGGCGCGGACCTCTGCATCCTGGCCACCGAGTGGGATGCGTTCCTGCAGCCGCTGGTGGGCGTCGACAAGCGAGTAATTATCGACGCCCGCAACGCCCTCGACATCCCCATCTGGCAGCAGGCGGGCTGGCGAGTCATCCGCTAGTGCTGGTGGTAGTCAGCCAGGAAGTTGCCGAGGCGCTCGATGGCGTTCTCCAGCTGTGACGCCCACGGCAGCGTGACCACGCGGAAGTGGTCCGGGGTGGGGTAGTTGAAGCCGGTGCCCTGCACCATAAGGATCTTCTCGCTCTTGAGCAGGTCCAGCATGAAGCGCTCGTCGTCGTGGATGTGGTACATCTCCGTGTCGATCTTCGGGAAGGCGTACAGGGCGCCCTTCGGCTCCACGACGGAAATGCCCGGGATTTCGCGCAGCTTGCGCACGGCGACGTTGCGCTGCTTGTGCAGTCGGCCGCCGTCCGCGGTGAGCTCATAAATCGACTGGCGTCCACCCAGGGCCACCTGGATCGCGTGCTGGCCGGGCACGTTCGCGCACAGGCGCGTGCCGGAGAGCAGATCCAGCCCTTCGATGAGGCCCTTCGCGCGGCGGCGTGGCCCCGTGAGCACCATCCAGCCGGCGCGGTACCCGCACACCCGATACGCCTTCGACAGGCCGTTGAACGTCAGGGTGATCACGTCCGGGGCAACCTCCGCCATGGAGATGTGCTGGGCGCCGTCGTAAAGGATGCGGTCGTAGATCTCGTCGGCGAAGATCATCAGCTCGTGCTCGCGGGCAATGTTCGCGATGCCCTCGAGTGTCTCCCGCGAGTACACCGCACCCGTCGGGTTGTTCGGGTTAATCACCACGATGGCCTTCGTCTTGCTGGTCACCTTCGAGCGGATGTCCTCCAGCGAGGGGTTCCAGTCGTCCTCCTCGTCGCACTTGTAGTGCACCACCTTGCCGCCCGCAAGTGTCGACGCCGCCGTCCACAGCGGGTAATCCGGCGTCGGAATGAGGATCTCATCACCCTCGTTGAGGGAAGCCTGCGTGACCATGCTGATCAGCTCAGACACACCGTTGCCCAGGTACACATCATCGATGTCGAACGCCGGGAAGTCCGGAATCATCTCGTAGCGCGTCACAATCGCGCGACGCGCCGAAATAATGCCTTTCGACGTGGTGTAGCCCTGGGACGTCGGCAAATTGGCAATCATGTCGCGCATGATCACATCCGGCGCCTCAAACCCGAACACGGCCGGGTTGCCCGTGTTCAGCTTCAGGATGGTGTGGCCGTCGCGCTCCATCTCCTCCGCGGTCGCGCTCACCGGGCCGCGAATGTCATAAAACACGTTCTTCAGCTTCTCGGCCTGGTCAAAGTGCCGGTGCCGCTTAAAAGGCGTGTGCTGCGGGGTTGTTTGTTCTGGTGCTTCTGATTGCTTCTTGTTGGCCATGTGCCAATACTAGCGCCCGAACCTAACCACGTTTGTTGAACCGCTGCATCGTCTGCTGCGCGATATTCAACGCATCGTTCTTGAGTTGGTCCATCTGCTGGCGCTGCTGCTGCTTCCGCATCGCGATCTCCGCCGCCTGATGCGACTGCAACTCCAACTGCTGTATCTTGACCGCCTGGCGCTGCGCCCGCTGAATCTGCCGAACCGACGGCGAGTACCAGCTATCCGGCCCGACCTTCATCACATACAGCAGGATGAACACGGTCGGGATGATCAGCAGCGACAGTACGGCCAGGAAGTTTTCGCCCATCTCGGAAAAGACGACGATGAAAGCGAGGCTGGCGATCGTCGACAAGCCCAGCAGGCCTCCGCGCACATTGCGTCCGCGCTTGCGGGCCAGCTCAATGTCCTCGCCCGTGTACACCGGGGAGTTCTGGACCTGCTGCGCCGGCACCTGACACTGGCCCGGCTTCTGCGGCAAATCCTGGAACAACGCCATCAAGTCCGGCGAGTACTCCGCCTTCGCGACAGCCGCACACCGCCTATCGAACTCATCCATGCTCAGGCGGCCCTCACCGAACGCTACCGACAATGCCGTCACCGCGTCATTGCGGTCGGTGTCGCCGATGCGGTAATTGAACTGAAAATTCGGATTCGGTTGAGGCATGGTCATAGCTCCTAAGCATACTTGGCTGGTGTGGCCCGTCCTAGACCTGCAAAGTGTAGTAACAGGAATGTAGTAATCCTCGAAAGGGGCCCCCAAAATCCGGATTACTACATTCCTGTTACTACAGTTTGGGTTTTGTCGGGCCCTAGGACACCAAGTTGGTGATGAAGATCGCCAGCAGTGGCAGCGCGAAGAACACGCTGCCGACCCAGATGAAGATGTACGTCTTGTTCTTATCGGCGAGGCCGGCGAGCCACTCGGCACCCTTCGGGGGAAGTGCGCGCAGGAACGGCACCGACATAATGATGATGGCTGCGAAGGTGTTGAAGAGGGTGTGTACCAGGGCGGTCTGCATGGCGACCTCGGCAACCTCGGGCGGCGCGGAAAACGCCGCGATCAACCCGGTCACCGTGGTACCGATGTTGGCGCCGACCACGAACGGGAACAGGTCCCGCATGTGGAACTTGCCCGACGCCGCCAGCGGCACCGTCAGCGACGTGGTGGTGGAGGAGGACTGTACCGCCGTGGTGATGACGGCGCCGGAAAGCACACCGGAGAGGGTGCCCTTGCCGAGTGCCGCGTGCAGGAACTCCTGCGCCCGGCCGACCAGCAGCGTGCCGAGCATGTTGCCGATGAACCCGATGACCACCATGATCAGGGCGATGCCGCCAATCGAGAGGATGATGCCGCCCCACACGTGGCTCAGCGGGCTGACGGCGGTTTCGGCGAGGGAGACGAGTGGTTCGGTGATGGCGTCGACAAAGTCGCCGATGCCGCTGAAGATTGTGTTGAGGATGCCGCCGGAGCCACCGCTGGTGTAGTGCGCGATCGCGCCCGAGGTTTTCTGCAGGAAGCCGGTGGCGAGCTCGAGTGGCATGAAGATGGCCAGCGCGATCAGGTTGAAGAAGTCGTGCACCGTGGCCATCGCGAAGGCGCGGCGGAACTGCTCCTTGTTGCCCGAAAGCCCGAGCGCGACGAGGGTTGCGGTGACGGTGGTGCCCAGGTTGGCGCCGAAGAGCATCGGGATGGCGATCTCGATGGGCAGGCCACCCGCAACCATGCCGACGGTAATCGATGTGGTGGTGGAGGAGGACTGCATGATCGCCGTGGCGAGGATACCGATGCCCAGGCCCACGAACGGGTTCTGTGCAAACGAGAAGAGTTCCTCGGCGCGGTCACCGGCGGCCATCTGGAAGCCGGCGCCGATCATGCTCACCGCGTTGAGCAGCAGCCACACCGCGACGACGACGGACATCCAGTCCACGAAGGTCTTGAAGGGGCCACCGAACGGCAGGAAACCCAGTGGGTCTTTCTTACCTGCGTCTGCTCCGTCGGGGTGGTGCGTGAACGTCGTTGTCGCGGTGTCCATGCTCATATGATGAAGCGCTTCCTGTCGTTGAAAAAACTCTCGCCAAAAAGGGCCCAAGGTGTGGGCCAACGTATCACCATAATGTGCGCACGTGCACGGTCGGTAACACCAAAGTGAACTTTAGGCGAACTTATCGCAGCTGCCGCGCGTACCAGCCAAGAGTGGAGTTTGACGACGTCGTTGGCTGGTCAAGGTCCATAGAAACAGGAGATAGCAGTTCGGGTCCGAAGTACAGCTCCGGGTAGGAGCCGGTCATCCAGTACTTCTTGTCTTTCCATACCCCGCCGGAGGTGACGGCGACGAAGCCGCGGCCCGGGATCCAGATGGGGCCGCCGGAGTCACCGTGGCGAGGCCCGGCGATGGAGGTTGCCACCATGTTGCCGCGCACCCCAGTGACGTGCCCGCAGAACTCGCGGCGCGTGGTGGCGCCGTAGGAGCAGACGCGCTCGCCCGGGCGCACCGCGTTGGGGTGGACCTTCGCGTTGCCAGAGAACCGGTTGGCGCCGGCGGTAGCGCCGGAGAGGGTGACGTAGGCGAAGTCGTTGGGGCCGTCGGCGGAAACGAGCCAGCCGGGGAAGGAGATCACCGTGCCGATGCGCCGGCCGCTGCCGTCAAGCACCTGCTGGAACGGGAACTTCACGCAGTGACGCGCGATGGCGATCTGGTTGCGCGCATGGTCCACGTAGCCGACGGTGCAGATACCGTAGGCGAGCCCCATGTCGAGGCGGACGCGGTCGCCCTGGTTCACCACCGGCCGCGCGTCGGCAGCGGGGGCGAGCAGGGAAGCGGCGGTGGCGACGCCCACGCATGCAACGGCGATCTTCTTCAAAAACTGGCGCATAGCCAGCAGCTTACTGCTTGTGGTGGGCGTAGGAGACCATTTCGTCCCACTCGACGATCTTCTTACGCTCGCGGCTGTGGGTGCCACACTCTTCGCCGAGCTTGCGCTCCGCTTCGTCGAGGCGGTACCAGCCGTCCCACGTGGTGTAGTCGATGCTGCGCTCGTCGAGAAGTCCGAGGATGGCGTCCGGGTCCTCGTGGACCGGGGCAGTGAGCTTGCCGGCGTCAGCGTCGGCGATGAGCATGTCGGTCGTTTCCTTCGCGTCCGACTTCGTGTTGCCGATTAGGCCGACCGGGCCACGCTTGATCCAGCCGGTGACGTAGAGGGAGTCCTCGAAGCCGTCCTCGCCGAGGACGTGGCCACCGTCGTTCGGGATGACGTGGCGCTCAAGGTCGAACGGGACGCCCTCGACGGGTTCGGAGCGGTAGCCGATGGCGTGGTAGACTTGCTGGACTGGCCAGTCGGTGAACTTGCCGGTGCCGCGCAGCCCGCCTTCGCCGTCGAACTCGGTGCGCTCGGTGCGGATACCAACGATGGCGTCGCCCTCGGTGAGCACCTCAACAGGGGACTCGAAGAAGTGAATGTGGATCTTGTGCGGGGCGTCGTCCGGCTCGCGCATCGCGTACTGCTCCAGGACCTGGCAGTTCAGGTCGATGGACTTGTCGGCGCGGCGCAGTTCCTCGGAGGGACCGTCGTAATCAATGTCTTCAGGGTCGACGAGCACCTGGATGGTGTCGGACTCGTCGAGCTCGCGTAGCTCCTTCGGCGTGAACTTCGCCTGCGCCGGCCCGCGGCGGCCGAACATGTGGATGACCTCGGCCTTGTTGTTCTTCAGGGACTCGTAGACGTTGTCCGGGATCTCGGTGACCAGCAGCTCGTCGCCGGTCTTTGCAAGGATACGGGAGATATCCAGCGCCACATTGCCGACGCCCACCACTGCGACCTCGCGTGCCTCCAGGTTCCAGGAGCGCTCGAAGCGCGGGTTGCCGTCGTAAAACCCGACGAACTCACCGGCGCCGATGGACTTGTCGCCGCCAGGGACGAGGAACTCGCGGTCGCGGACAGCGCCGGCGGAGATGATGATGGCGTCGTAGTACTCGCGCAGCTCATCAATGGTGATGTCGCGGCCGACGGTGATGTTGCCCAGGAAACGCAGGTTCGGCTTGTCCATCACGTTGTGCAGCGACTTGACGATGCCCTTGATGCGCGGGTGGTCCGGGGCGACACCGTAGCGGATGAGGCCGAACGGCGCAGGCATCTGCTCAAACAGGTCGACGTGGATCTCGTGCTCCTGATTGCGGATGAGCAGATCGGATGCGTAGATACCGGCTGGCCCGGCACCTACGACAGCGACGCGCAGACTCATAGAAATATGTCCTTTCGGTTTTTGAGGCTAGTTATCTTAACAATATAGCGCTACGTGCTTAGTTCTTGGAGCGCCTGCCCATTTGTGCCATGTGTTCGCGCACGGCGTTGAAGGCCTCCTTGGAGTCCAACGTCTGGCTCTGTTGGGTGGCCATTTGGACCTCGTCGGGGGTGACTTCGCCCGTGCGCAGTGAGACCATCTCTGCCCAGTAGCGGAACCAGACAGCGAGGACCGCGGCGACCGGCACCGCGAGGAACGCGCCGACGATGCCGAACAGCGTGCCGCCGAGCGCCACGGAGAGCAGCACGATCGCTGCGTGCAGGCCCATTGCCTGGGACTGCAGGATCGGCTGGAGGATGTTGCTCTCCAGCTGCTGCACCACGATGATGAGCACGAGCACCAGGATGGCGTTGGTCAGGCCGTTGGAGACCAGCGCGATGATCACCGCCAACGCGCCCGCCGTGACCGCACCGATGATGGGGACGAAGCCCGCGAAGAACGTGATCACTGCCAGGACCGGCCACAGTGGCACGCCGAGTAGGAGCAGGCCGAGGCCGATGAAGATGGCGTCGACAGCCGAGACGACCGCCTGCGTGCGGATGAAGCCGGACAGCGTGTTCCAGGAACGCATGCAGACCTCGGTGAGGTGCCAACCGGCGCGCACGCCGACGTAACCCTTGAGCCACGGCAGGAACTTCGAGCCGTCCTTCAGGAAGAAGAAGGTGAGGATCAGGGTCAGCGCCAAGGTGGTGCCGACGGACGCGATCGCCCCGAGGCCTGAGAACACACCAGACGCGATGTTGGAGGCCTGGCCTCGCAGGACGTTCGTGACCTGGTCGATGACCTCTTGAACCTTGGTTGGATCGATGAGCTCGTTATCGACGTTGTCGCGCAGCCAGTGCGTGATCTGGTCAATACCCTGCTGCGCCTGGTCGACGAGCTGGGTGCCCTGGGTGCGAACGGTCGGGGCCATCGCGGCGAAAATGCCGCCGATGATGGCGAACGCCCCCACGAGCACGCCGGCCGCAGCGAGCGCAGGCGGCGCTTTCTTCTTGCGCAGCCAGTCCACTGGCGGCCACAGCACCGTGCACACGATGAGCGCTAGGAAGATCGGCAGCAGTCCCATCCAGACGTACTTCAGCAGGTACAGCAGGATGGCGGTGGCGGCGACGATGATGATGAATCTCGCCGCCCAAGCTGCCGCGGTGCGCCCGTCGGAGGCGATGACCGTGCTGCGGTCAACATTTTCTGAGGAAAGCTCCTGCGCGGCGTCGGCCGCGGTGGGCTGTGTTTCCTCCTGTGGTTCAACTTCGTTGTTCATACCAAGACATTGTGCCAGACCTCTCCGACATAACTTATTTACACCCCCTGGACTGCAAGATTAGGAAAAGTTGAGTCGAGTGGGAATAACTTTCTGGATTGCATGTTGTAAGGATTGAGCGTGACAGGCTCAAGGTTGGCGGAACTTCTGCTACAGTGGTTCCCGTCAAGTTGAGTCGAGGCGATTCAACTTCGGATTAACTTCAGAAATGACTTCGACAAACACAGGAGGAAATGTAGAAATGGGACGCGCAGTAGGTATTGACCTTGGTACGACAAACTCGGTTGTCTCTGTCCTTGAAGGCGGAGAGCCGGTAGTTATCGCGAACGCTGAGGGTTCGCGCACCACCCCGTCTGTCGTCGCGTTTGCGAAGAACGGCGAGGTGCTGGTTGGCCAGTCCGCGAAGAACCAGGCGGTCACCAACGTTGACCGCACGATCCGCTCCGTCAAGCGCCACATGGGCGAGGACTGGACCGTCGAGATTGATGACAAGAAGTACACCCCGCAGGAGATTTCCGCACGTACGCTGCAGAAGCTGAAGAGGGACGCAGAGGCATACCTCGGCGACGAGGTTACCGACGCCGTCATTACCGTCCCGGCCTACTTCGAGGACGCACAGCGTCAGGCTACGAAGGAAGCCGGCCAGATCGCAGGTCTGAACGTCCTGCGTATCGTCAACGAGCCGACGGCAGCTGCACTGGCATACGGCCTGGAGAAGGCTGACAAGGAGCAGACCATCCTGGTCTTCGACCTTGGTGGCGGTACCTTCGACGTCTCCCTGCTGGAGATCGGCGACGGCGTCGTAGAGGTCCTGGCAACCGCGGGTGACAACGAGCTCGGTGGCGACGACTGGGACAACCGCGTGGTTGAGTGGCTCGTCGATAAGTTCAAGTCTGCACAGGGCGTCGACCTGTCCAAGGACAAGATGGCGATGCAGCGCCTGCGTGAGGCCGCTGAGAAGGCAAAGATCGAGCTGTCTTCCTCCCAGCAGGCATCCATCAACCTGCCGTACATCACCGTCGACTCCGAGAAGAACCCACTGTTCCTCGACGAGACGCTGACGCGCACCGAGTTCCAGAAGATCACCTCTGACCTGCTGGACCGCACCAAGGCGCCGTTCAACCAGGTCATCAAGGATGCTAGCCTCTCCGTCGGCGAGATTGACCACGTTGTGTTGGTCGGTGGTTCCACCCGTATGCCGGCCGTGACCGACATGGTCAAGGAGCTCACCGGCGGTAAGGAGCCAAACAAGTCCGTGAACCCGGACGAGGTCGTGGCTCTGGGCGCTGCGCTGCAGGCAGGTGTCCTGCGCGGCGACGTCAAGGACGTCCTGCTTCTCGACGTCACCCCGCTCTCCCTCGGCATCGAGACCAAGGGCGGCGTGATGACCAAGCTCATCGAGCGCAACACCACCATCCCGACGAAGCGTTCCGAGACCTTCACCACGGCTGAAGACAACCAGCCAAGCGTGCAGATCCAGGTCTTCCAGGGCGAGCGCGAGATGGCTTCCGCGAACAAGCTGCTCGGCTCCTTCGAGCTGGCAGGTATCGCTCCGGCACCGCGCGGTGTTCCGCAGATTGAGGTCACCTTCGACATCGACGCCAACGGCATCGTGTCCGTCTCCGCGAAGGACAAGGCGACCGGCAAGGAGAACACGATCAAGATCCAGGACGGCTCCGGCCTGTCCCAGGAGGAGATCGACCGCATGATCAAGGACGCCGAGGCACACGCCGACGAGGACAAGAAGCGCCGCGAGGAGCAGGAAACCCGCAACGGTGCAGAGTCCGCCGCCTACCAGACGCGCAAGTTCATGGAAGACAACGCCGACAAGCTGCCGGAGGACCTCAAGACCCGCGTCACCGAGGCAGCCGACGCCGTCGACGAAGCACTCAAGGGAGATGACCTTGAAGCGGTGAAGTCGGCCGTCGAGAAGCTGAACACTGAGTCGCAGGAGCTGGGCAAGGTGCTCTACGAGGCACAGGCCAACGAGGGCGCGACCCAGGCCGAGGCAGCCGACGACAACGTCGTCGACGCCGAGGTTGTCGACGAAGACACCGACGAAACCAAGTAGACACCAGCAACACTGCAGAAGGAGGTCACCATGACGAACCCGAACACTCCGGAACCGGAGCAGGTTGAAGACCTGATCGAAGAAGCTGAGGCCGTAGCCGCAGAGGCTGCCGAAGCCGAGGCTGAGGTCGACGCCGACGCTGCACCGGAAACGGACGAGGGCGAGCAGGATGACGTCGAAAAGCAGCTTGCTGAACGGACCGAAGACCTGCAACGTGTGAGCGCCGAGTACGCAAACTACCGGCGCCGCACCGAGCGGGAACGCGCGGCCATCGCCGAGCATGCGAAAGCAGCCTTTGCCACCGAACTGCTTCCGCTTCTCGACGACCTCGACCTCGCCGAACAACACGGAGACTTAAACGAAGGCCCACTGAAAGCCTTCGCCGACAAACTCCGTGGCGTGGCCACCGCGCAACGCGTCGAAGCCTTCGGCGCAGAAGGCGACGCCTTTGACCCTGAAACCCACGAGGCAGTCCAAGACCTGTCCTCCGGCGACAACAAGGTCATCGGCACCGTGCTGCGCAAGGGCTACCGCGTAGGCGACCGACTCGTGCGAAACGCAATGGTCATCATCGCCGATCCTGCGGAAGAGCCTGCTGAAGACAACGAGTAACAACAAAACCCAGGGCCGGGGCGTGAGGTGCGCGAAAAGCGGCCTTTACGCCCCGGTTTTGTACTTGAAATAACAAAATTCATCCGAGAAAGGAGGGTGCGAGATGGCTATGCAACAAGAGTGGGCCAACAAGGACTACTACGGCGACCTCGGCGTCTCCAAAGACGCGTCCACAGCTGACATTAAGAAGGCATACCGCAGGCTCGCACGCGAAAACCACCCCGACTCCAACCCCGGCAACAAAGCCGCCGAGGAGAAGTTTAAGAAGGTGGCAGAAGCGTACGACGTCGTCGGCGACGAAGAAAAACGCAAAGAATACGACCAGTTCAAGGCGATGATGAGCTCCGGCGGCTTCGGCGGCCGATTCGGAGGGGCAGGAGGTCCCGGCTTTCCGGGAGGGTTTCGCCAAACGGGGCAGAGCGACTTCAACTTCTCCGACCTCTCCGACATCTTCGGAGGAGCCGGGGGTGCTGGACAAGCTGGAGAAGGCGGCCTTGGTGATCTCTTCGGTGGCCTCTTTAACCGCGGCGGCGCTGCTGGCAGGAACGCTCGGCCGTCGCGGGGGGCGGACGTCGAGACGGAAATAACCCTCGACTTCCGCGAAGCCGCCAAAGGCACCACCTTCCCCGTCGAACTCACCGGCGACGCCCCATGCACCACATGCCACGGCTCCGGATCCAAATCCGGCCACGTCACCCAATGCGACCAGTGCCACGGCTCCGGCTACGTCCGCGAGAACTCCGGCGCATTCGGCATGGCCCGCCCATGCTCCAACTGCGGTGGCACCGGCGACGTGATCAAGGACCCGTGCACCACGTGCCACGGCACCGGCACCGTCCGGCGCTCCCGCACCATCACGGTGCGCATCCCCGCCGGCGTTGTCGACGGCCAAAAAGTGCGCCTCGCAGGACAAGGCGAAGCAGGACCCAACGGCAAACCAGCCGGCGACCTCTTCGTCACCGTCCACGTCCGACCCGACAAAGTGTTCACCCGCACTGGCGACGACCTCGAAGTCACCGTCCCCGTCTCCTTCAGCGAACTCGCCCTCGGCGGCACCATCACCGTGCCCACCCTGGACAAACACGTCCGCGTGAAGGTCCCCGCAGGCACCCCCAACGGGCGCACCCTGCGCGTCAAAGGGCGCGGCGTGCCACGCAAATCCGGCAACGCCGGCGACCTGCTGGTCACCGTCGAAGTCGCAGTGCCCAAGGACCTGGACGCAGCCGCCACCAGCGCGCTGCGCGCCTACCAACAAGCCGAACGCGACTCCGGATTCGACCCGCGCGCCGGGTGGGCAGGAGGTGCATAACCATGGCTGAGGAGTACTACGTCATCTCCGTCGCCGCCGAACTCACCGGCATGCACGCCCAAACCCTGCGCACCTACGACCGCATCGGCCTCGTCACGCCGATGCGGACCAGCGGCGGCGGACGCCGCTACTCCCGACGCGACATCTCCATGCTGCGCCGGATCCAACAACTCTCCCAAGAAGACGGCGTCAACCTGGCCGGCATTAAAACCATCATCGAGCTCACCGAACACATCGATGAACTCCAAGAGGAACTGGCGGCCAAACGCGAAGAAAACGCGCAACTACGCCAACGCTTGGAATCACGCCCGCGCGGCGGGGAGCTCGTCCACGTTCCCCGCTCAACCGCGCTGGTGACGTGGGAGCCGTCCTCTGCCAGGTCGCGTCGCCGGGCGCGGTAATAGTGGAAAGCCTCTGCTTCGCTTTGATGCTTGGCGGGGGCTGTTTTCTTTTGTTTGGGGGTTCTTGGGAGCTGGTGCGTGCTGTGTTTTGCCCTCGCTGCGCTCGTGTCGAGGTGTTTAAGGAGTGCGATGCTGGTCGCCGAAAATCGGCCCGGTTGGGTGAGAAAGCGCGACCTGCATCGCACGCTTTGAAGCCCACGCTTTGAATGGTTTGAGGACGCCAGGCAGGGGAGGGTGCGCACCAAATTCCTACATCGGGTTTGTCCGACCTGGGTGTTTGTAAATCCGCTCGCTGAAAACCCGGAATCTGGTGCAAAGAAGCAAGGCTTGGGGGAACGTTCTTCGTAGACAGACGACGCGACCTGGGGAAACGCAAGTGCTGGGCGACGCGGGCGAGGCCACAAACCCCCAAAACGCAAAGTGGCCCCGGACAAAAGCCCGAGGCCACAAAGTCGCAAAACCTAGCGCATCATTACTTGAACGTGATCGACGCTGCGCCGCCGATGTGGCGGAGGTTGGAGCGTGCCAGGTCGATCATGCGGCCGACGCCACCGTCGAGGACGGTTTTGGTTGCGGCGGCGGTGAAGCCCTTCATCATGTCCCAGGTGATGTTTGGTGGCATGGACAGGGCGTCCGGGTCGGTGACGATGTCGACGAGGACGGGGCCGTCGTAGGCGAGGGCCTCCTTGAGCTTCGGGCGCAGGTCGGCGGGGTCTTCGATGCGGAAGGACTTGATGCCGACGCCTTCGGCGATGTTGGCGTAGTTGACGCCGTCGTGGTCGGTTTCGTGCTCGGGGAAGCCTTGGACGAGCATTTCGAGTTTGACCATGCCGAGTGAGGAGTTATTGAACACGATGGTCTTCACTGGCAGGTTGTGCAGCTTGACGGTGAGCAGTTCGCCGAGCAGCATGCCGAGGCCGCCGTCGCCGGACCAGGAGATGACCTGGCGGTCGGGGAATGCGGCTTGGACGCCGATGGCCTGCGGGAGGGCGTTGGCCATGGTGCCGTGCAGGAAGGATGCGGATTCGTCGCGCTTGCCGTTGGGGGTGAGGTAGCGGGAGGACCACACGTTGCACATGCCGGTGTCGACGGTGAAGTAGGCGTCTTCGTCGGCGAGTTCGTCGAGGACGGAGGCGGCGAGCTCTGGGTGGATTGGGGTGCGGGCTTCGCGGGCTTCCGTCGTGTACTTGCCGACGACCGACTCTAGTAGCTCAGCGTGACGCTTCAGCATTGCGTCCAGGAAGGAGCGGTCCTTCTTCTCCTCGATGTGCGGGAGGATGTTTTCGATGACGCTCTTGACGTCGCCGATGACGGGGTAGTGCACCTTGGTGCGGCGGCCGATGTGGGCGCCGTCGATGTCGATCTGGGCGACGTTCTTGCTGGGCAGCCAGTCGGTGTATGGGAAGTCGGTGCCGACCATGATGAAGAGGTCTGCCTTGTCGGAGGCTTCGTGGCAGGCGCCGTAGCCGAGGAGGCCGGACATGCCGACGTCGTAGGGGTTGTCGTACTCGATGTACATCTTGCCGCGGAAGGAGTGGCCGACTGGTGCCTTGATCTTTTCGGCGAGTGCGAAGACTTCGTCGCGGGCGTCCTTGGCTCCGTAGCCGCAGAAGAGGGTGACGGTGTCTGCCTCGTTGATGGCTTCGACCAGGCGGGCGGCTTCGGCTGGGTCTGGGTAGACGCGCTTGTTGCCGCCGGTGGCGTAGTTGCCGGACAGGGTTGGGGCGTCGGCGGTGACTTCTTGTGCGAAGACGTCACCTGGGACGACGACGACCGATACGCCGTTGCCGGACATGGTGTTCTGGATGGCGTTGTGGACGACGCGCATGCCCTGGTCGGCGGAGTTTGCCATCTCGCAGTAGGAAGAGCACTCCTGGAAGAGCATTTCTGGGTGGGTTTCCTGGAAGAAGGACGAACCGATGTGGAAGGACGGGACGTGCGAGGCGATCGCGAGGACCTTTGCGCCGTTGCGGTGCGCCTCGAAGAGTCCTTGGACGAAGTGGGTGTTGCCTGGGCCGCAGGATGCGCCGCACACTGCGAGTTCGTCGGTTGCGAGTGCGTCGGAGCCGGCGGCGAATGCGGCGGCTTCCTCGTTGCGCACGTGGACCCATTCGATGCCTTGGGTGCGGACGGCGTCGGAAAGCGGGTTGAGGGAGTCACCGACGAGGCCGTAGATGCGCTTGACGCCGAGCTCCTTCAGCTTGGCAACGAATGCCGAGGCGAAGTTCTGAGCCATTCCTAAAATCTCCTTTTATTTGAAGAATAAATTAACCGCTTATCATGTTACCTTTGTTCCTCCTGGAACTCGAAAGATTGTGTGAGATCTGACACAAAGGCCTCGTCTGTGAAGTAGGCGCTATGACCGCCCGTCACCCCAGGTAGGACGCGCGCGCCGTAGGCGGGATCAGTTGGCGACGCCCCCAGCACCGCCTGCGGACCGGACCTGGTCCACAGGATCGGATCGTCCGGAGAATCCACGGCGACCACGCGGGAATCTGGCCCTGCGAGCTGTAGGTCGCCCACGTGGGTACCGGCGACGCCGGCGCTGCCGACGAGCCAGAGCTGGTCGGTAAGCAGGCCGTGGTGGACGGCGGCCTCGGTGGCTACTCGTGTGCCATAACTGTGGGCAAGCACCACCCGGTGGGCGTTGGGGAAGCGGTCGGTGAGCGCGAGTTGGAAGGCGGAGAGGTCATCGGCGCCGCGGCGCGCCGGGCCGGGGTCCAGGCCATTGACCACGTTGGGTGGCGGGTCGTAGCCCTGCCAGAGGATCACTGTGGCGCCGGTGCGCTCGGCGAGGAACTGCGCACGGGCAAGCTCACCGCCCAAACCCTCTGGCCGGCCGGTGGACACACCCGCGACCATGGTGATCACACGCGCCGGGTCCACTACGTCACCGACCGCCAGCGTCGCCGACACGGGCCCGGCTTCGAGTACGGTCGCGCCCGCGGCTTCCACGAGCTCGCGGCGCGCCGGGTCGAGCGCGGCCAGGTTTGTCCGGTGTATCTGGCCAAGCTCTACGCCGTGGCGTGCGATGAGCGGCACGTGCCCGCGCGCTGCCTCCAGGTCACGCTCGCGCGCCTTGCAGAGGGCCTCGAGCTCGGCGGCGCACAACGTGTCGAAGGTCCGCGAGACCCCGTTCAGCACCTGCACCGCCAGCGCGTAGACGGGGCTGCCGCGCAGGGATCGGGCCATCGCGTCGAGGCGCGCCTGCCAGGTGGCGTAGTGGCGCAGCACCTTGGCGGCCTGGGTGAGGTCGTCGGCAGGGTGGGCGAAGGTGGCGTCGACACGCTGGAGGCGCTGCAGAGCCGCGGTAGGTGCGGACCCGCCAAAACCGACCCCCACCAGATCGGACCGAGCTACATGGCATGCCTGGGAACGTGCGCGGAACTCGGCGACGGCACCCTCCAACACGCCCGCGGCGACCATCAGCTGCCCGGCGTCTAGGGCAGGGCGGTACGCATCAGACATGGCGCAACGCCTCCGCGAGGCGGGTGTCGCAGTGGATGCAGTCGTCCGCAAATGAGGCGATGGATTCTAAATGTGCGTTGAGGGCGGTGGTGGAGGCGTCGAAAAGCGATTGGGCGCGATCCTCCAGCGAGTGCAACGCGGCGGCGCTGGCGCTGTCGCGCAGCTCAGCGCGGGGGAGCGACGTGCGGGCGACGCGGTGGGAGCGGGCGAGGGACGGGATAGTCGTTGAGAGATGCATGCACCCATCCTCGAAAACCCACCGAAACAGGGCAAGGAAAAACCCCGAAACCCTGTGGATAAAATTTCAGATTCGCTAAAGTTATCCACATGCGTATCGCATTGGCACAATTCACCAGCGGACCTGATAAAATGCGCAACCTTTCGCGCATAGAACCCCAGGTCAGGGAGGCCGCGCGCCGGGGCGCGACGCTCATCGTTCTGCCGGAAGCCGCCTCGCACGCGTTCGGGGCCGGCCGCCTCGACTACCAGGCCGAGGACACCGACGGGCCGTTCACGCAGGGGCTGTTTTCGCTGGCCAAGGAGCTGGGCGTGACCATCGTTGCGGGCTCGTTCCGCCCGGCGGACACTGTCGGCAACATCAACCGCGTCTACAACACCACCCTCATCCTCGACGGCCACAGCGACACCCCACGCATCCTCACCTATGACAAGGTGCACCTTTACGACGCCCACAGCTACCACGAATCCCGCACCGTCAAAGCCGGCGACACCCTGCTCACGTTCCGGCACGGCGATGCCACCATCGGCGTGGCCACCTGCTTCGACATCCGCTTCCCGGAACAGTTCAAGGAGCTGGCGGCGATGGGTGCGCACGTCATCGTGGTGCCGACGAGCTGGGCGGACGGCCCAGGCAAGCTTGAGGAGTGGCGCTTATTGACGCGCGCCCGCGCCCTCGACTCCGGCGCGTTCATCGCGGCGGCCGGGCAGTCCCGCCCGAACCACGAGACCGAGGCCGGCGAGAAGTCCGGCCCGACCGGCATCGGGTTCTCCACTGTTGTGGCGCCGGACGGGCACCGGATCGTGGAGGCCGGTTACGGCCCCGAGCTCCTCGACGCCGACATCGACATCGCGCAGGTCGCGGCCGTGCAGGAGGACGTCCCGCTGATTAGGCTTTCGGAAACTGGACCGCTGCGTCAGTCGCGCATGTAAGGACCCGGTCAGCCCCCGCAGCTTCGAGTGCCTCGCGGTACTCCGCAACCTCGGCGCCCTTGCCACACAGCACGATCTGGTGGTCCCACCACGTGCCCGGCGCCGACACGAACGCCGGCCCCGGCACCCAAATGGCCTTCGCGGAACTCTCGCCAAACTCGCCCGGGGTCGGCGCGACGCGCGTAACCTGCAGCCAAACTTGAGAATCGGCGAGCGAGTTGATGGTGCGGGTGTCGTAAAAATCGTCCACGTCCTCCCCGCATAGCACCAGGTGAACCTCGGGGCGGATGCGTTCCTCGATGAGCCCGAACACCACCGACTTCGCAGCCGCCCAACCGGTCCCCACCGCCACGAGCAGCATCTTCGGCCGGTTCGCCCGCACCGCAGGGCCTCGCGCGGCCCCCAACGTCAGGTAGTCGCCGACCTCCACATCCGGCCCGTCGAGGTGGAACTCCAGTTGCCCAAAGCGGTTCGGCGGCACCGCCGGAGCCAACGCCCACCACACGCCCTGGTTGCCCGCTCGCATCACCGGCAGCGCCTGCCCCGCCGCATAGCCCACCGCCGCGGAAGCCTCCGCCCGCACGACCCACGCCGACCCGTCCTGCGCAACCTGCGTCACCTGCGCCACCGACGCCGCGGCCACCCCGGCCTCGTCAGCCTCCCGCGACACCCGCTCCATCTCCCGCGCCGCACGCACCAACACCTGCGTATCGACGCCCACAACCCCACCAACGATCTCCGCCACCGCCGGAAACTCCGACGCCGGAAACCCAGTGCGCCGCAGATCCAACGCCCACTCGCGCAGCGGGATAAGGGTTGCCTCAGGGATTGCTGCCCCCGCCGACTCGGACTCCTGGGTGGCGGCGAGGGTGAACGAAGTGGCGTCGACAAGTACTTGGGGCACCTCCGTAGCACCTTCCGGAAAGACCATCGCTGCCTGCGGATACTGCTCCACAATCCGCCCAAACAGGGTGGCGCGCACCTCGGAATCCTGCTCCGCGAGCACTTGCAATGCGGCCGCATTCGGGCCATCCGCGACGGGGGCAAACTTTCTCATAGGGCCAGGGTACTGTTTCTCAGCCTCGGTGAGGTGGACTAGTGTGAGCAGGGAAACAATTAGAGAGAAAGGTGCCGCAGTGGACTACACGCCGTACACACTTCTGACGGATATCGGATGGATCTCCATCCTGCTCATCATCGGAAACGTGCTCCGAAACCGACTGAAAGTGTTACAGGCGCTGCTCCTGCCGGCACCGATCACCGCCGGACTGCTCGGGCTCATCCTCGGGCAAGAAGTCCTCGGCGTGATTCACTGGTCCGACCAAGTCGGCACCTACACAACGCTGCTCATCGCCGTCGTGTTCGCCTCCATGGCCTACTCCATGAACCTCGGCGGCTCCGTCGCCTCAGGCGCCCGCAACATGTGGGGCTACTCGACGGCCATGTTCATGGGCCAGTGGGGCATCTTTATCCTCCTGGGGCTGTACTTTTTTGCGCCATTCTTCGGCACCGAACCATGGTTCGGCATGATGCTCCCGGTCGGCTTCGTCGGCGGCTTCGGCACCGCCGCCGCCGTCGGCTCCGCGCTTGAGGACATCGGCATCGCCGAAGCGTCCTCCATCGGATTCACCTCCGCCACCGTGGGAACCCTGGTGGCCATCGTTGGTGGCGTCATCGTCGCAAACTGGGGTATCCGGAAAGGCAAGGCAACCGAACTCCGTGGCACCCTCCCCGAAGACCTACGCACCGGCTACATCGCCGCCGAGTCCGAGCGCCCCTCCATCGGACGCGCAACCACCAACCCATCCTCCATCGAACCGCTGGCACTCCACGCCGGCTTCATCCTCATCACCGTGCTGATCGCCTACACCGTCAACACCTGGATCAAGGGCATGTGGAGCAACGTCTCCATCCCACTGTTCGCCATGGCCTTCGTCATCGGCCTTATCGGCCGCGGCCTGCTCGTCGCCTTCAAGCGACCCAACTACCTCGATCGCGAAACCATCTCCACCGTCTCCGGCGCCGCCACCGACTTCATGATCGCCTTCGGCATCGCCTCCATCGTCCCCGCAGCCCTCGCCGGGTACTGGCAGGCCCTGCTCATCATGTTCGTGCTCGGCACCGTCTTCTGCGTCGTATGGATGGCCTGGGCCGGCCCGCTCTTCTTCGGCGAAAACTGGCTCGAGCGCGGCATCTTCGGCTGGGGCTGGGCAACCGCCGCCGTCGCCACCGGTATCGCCCTGCTCAAGATGGTCGACCCCAAACTGAAGTCCGGCACCCTGAACGAATACGGTGTGGCCTACGTCGGCTTCGCCCCCTTCGAGATCGGTATGACCATCCTCGCCCCAATCGCCATCATCGCCGGGTTCACGACCGCGTTCGGCTGGGTGTCGTTCCTGATCGCCGTTGCGGTGGTGGTCGTGGCGTTCGCGCTGAAGTGGGTGCCCGCCAAGAAACACGGCTCAGGGGCCGTGGCTGCCCAGGAATAGGGCCGGCATTTTCCTAGATGGTAGTAACAGGAATGTAGTAATCCGCTTTTTGGGGCCATTTTCGGGGATTACTACAATCCTGTTACTACCATTTGCGTTTTGACGTGGGGTTTCAGAGCGTTTCCAAGGGCTCGCCGAGCCCCAAAATCTGCAACGCCACCCCCGAAAACGCCCCACATCCAACCTTGAGTGGAACAGACTCAACTTCTCGTGCGTTAGGGAGAGTGAACAACAAAACAAAACGCAAAGAGAAAGGAAAACGGACATGTCTTCGTTTAACCCAACTACGAAAACGCAGGAGGCGTTGCAGCAGGCGCTGCAGCAGGCGTCGGCGAAGGGCAACCCGGATATTCGCCCGGCGCATTTACTTGAGGCGATCCTGAAGCAGGAGGACGGCATCGCGGCGCCGGTGCTGCAGGCGACGGGTGTGGACCCGCAGACGGTCGCGAAGGAGGCGGCTGAGCTGGTCAACTCCTACCCGAAGGCGGAGGGCCAGAATATGGCGAATCCGAACTTTAACCGTGACGGCCTGAATGCGTTGAACGCGGCGCAGGAGTTGGCGGGCGAACTCGGCGACGAGTTCGTCTCTACTGAGGTGCTGCTGGCGGGTATCGCGCGCGGGAATGATGACGCGGCGGAGCTGCTGAAGAAGCGCGGCGCTACGTTTGAGGCGATTAAGGCGGCGTTCCAGTCGGTGCGCGGCAATAAGAAGGTCACGACTGAGTCGCCGGAGGATCAGTTCCAGGCGCTGGAGAAGTATTCGACGGACCTGACGGCGCGTGCGCGTGAGGGCAAGATTGACCCGGTCATCGGCCGCGATTCGGAGATTCGACGTGTAGTGCAGGTGCTTTCCCGTCGTACGAAGAATAATCCGGTGTTGATTGGTGAGCCGGGCGTCGGTAAGACGGCGATCGTCGAGGGCCTTGCAAGGCGCATCGTGGCGGGCGACGTCCCGGAGTCCCTGAAGGGTAAGACGCTGATCTCCCTGGACCTCGGGTCGATGGTTGCGGGCGCGAAGTACCGCGGCGAGTTCGAGGAGCGCCTGAAGGCGGTGTTGGACGAGATTAAGGAGTCCGACGGGCAGATCATCACGTTTATTGACGAGCTGCACACCATCGTCGGCGCTGGCGCCACGGGCGAGGGCGCGATGGATGCAGGCAACATGATTAAGCCGATGTTGGCGCGCGGCGAGCTTCGGCTGGTTGGTGCGACGACGTTGGATGAGTACCGCCAGTTCATCGAGAAGGATGCGGCGCTGGAGCGGCGTTTCCAGCAGGTGTACGTGGGTGAGCCGACCGTGGAGGACACGATCGGTATTCTGCGTGGCCTGAAGGAGCGCTACGAGGTGCACCACGGCGTGCGGATCCAGGATTCGGCGTTGGTGGCGGCTGCGGAGCTGTCCAACCGCTACATCACGAACCGGTTCTTGCCGGATAAGGCGATTGACCTGGTCGATGAGGCGGGTTCGCGGCTGCGGATGGAGATTGATTCTTCGCCGCAGGAGATTGATGAGCTGGAGCGTATCGTTCGCAGGCTTGAGATCGAGGAGATCGCGCTGCAGAAGGAGTCCGACGAGGCTTCGAAGGAACGTCTGACGGATTTGCGCCAGGAGTTGGCGGATCAGCGCGAGAAGCTCGGTGAGCTGAAGGCACGTTGGTCGAATGAGAAGGCGGAGATCGATAAGGTGCAGGCTGCGAAGGAGGAGCTGGAGCACCTGCGCAACGAGTCCGAGATCGCGGAGCGCGAGGGCGATTACGCGAAGGTCTCGGAGCTGCGCTACGGCCGCATTCCGGAGCTGGAGCAGCAGGTCAAGGACGCTGAGGAGGCGACGGGGGCGTCGTCAAGGACGATGCTCACGGAGGAGGTTTCTCCTGAGGTGATTGCTGAGGTTGTGTCGGCGTGGACGGGCATTCCTGCGGGCAAGATGATGCAGGGTGAGACCGAGAAGCTGCTGGACATGGAGGCAATCCTGGCTGGTCGCGTTGTGGGCCAGAAGGAAGCTGTCGTGGCTGTGTCGGATGCGGTGCGGCGTTCGCGTGCGGGCGTTGCGGATCCGAACCGCCCCATTGGTTCCTTCCTGTTCCTGGGCCCGACTGGCGTGGGTAAGACGGAGCTTGCGAAGGCCCTGTCGGAATTCCTCTTCGATGATGAGGCTGCGATGGTGCGCATCGATATGTCGGAGTACGGCGAGAAGCACTCGGTCGCGCGTTTGGTCGGTGCCCCTCCGGGGTACGTCGGCTACGACGCTGGCGGCCAGCTCACCGAGGCTGTGCGACGTCGCCCGTACTCGCTGGTGCTGTTCGACGAGGTAGAGAAGGCGCACCAGGATGTGTTCGACGTGTTGCTGCAGGTCCTCGACGAGGGTCGCCTGACCGACGGCCAGGGCCGCACGGTGGACTTCCGCAACACGGTGATCATCCTGACGTCGAACTTGGGTGCGGGCGGCGACCGCGAGCAGATCATGAACGCGGTGAAGGCGCACTTCAAGCCGGAGTTCATCAACCGCCTGGATGATGTGGTGGTGTTCGAGCCGCTGACGAAGGAGCAGCTGGTGGGCATCGTCGATATTCAGCTGGGCACGCTCGCCGATCGCCTTGCTTCTCGACGCCTCCAGCTCCGCGTCTCCGACGCCGCGAAGGCCTGGCTCGCGGACCGCGGCTACGACCCTGCATATGGTGCGCGCCCGTTGCGTCGCGTGATCCAGCAGGCGATCGGTGACCGGTTGGCGAAGGAGCTGCTGGCCGGCGCGATCCGCGACGGTGACGTGGTGCAGGTTGATGTCGCGGAAGGCGGCGAGGAGTTGGCGGTGTCGGCAGCGAAGTAGCGTTCGGGCTACACTGCTGTCCATGCAACCAACGACGACGATTTACACACGGGTGGCCGTGCCAGGCGTGGAGAACGAGCAACTTGAGGCTCACCAGCTTGGCGGCGGCCACTTCGTCATTGCATCGGTGCCGTTTGTGGATGTGTCGTTGGCGGTGGGGGACATCGTGGAGTGTGTGCGTGTTGGCGGCATGTTCCACGTGAATAAGGTCGTGGTGCGCGGGGGTGCGTCCACGGTGCGGATTTTGCCGCAGGGGGAGTCGCCGTTTTCGCTGGCGGAGACGTTGTTGGCGTTTGGCTGCCGGGTGGAGATGGGCCCGGGCGGGATGTTGGCGGCGTCGATAGGTGCGGATTGTCCGAAGGCCGGGATTGATGAATGGCTGGAGGGTTTGGCCGCGTCTGGAGTGATCCAGCTCGCACCTGGCTATACAGCGTGAGCCATACGCGTATGGTGTTATGTATGACTGTTTTTATTTCTCCGCAGGAGCTGTACGAACGTATTAAGTCCGGCAAGAAGCAGACGGTGCTCGATGTTTCTTGGGAGCCGGAGGCAGGCAAGGCCTGGCAGAAGTTCCAGTCCGAGCACATCCCGACTGCCGTCTACGGTGACCTGGAGGGCCACCTCGTGGGCATGCCGGGCCGCCGCGAGGGCCGCAACCCGCTGCCGTCGCTCGCCGTGATCGATGAGGCGCTCGAGGAGTGGGGCGTCGAGGCGAACCGCCCGGTCTTCATCTACGACCAGGGCTCCGGCGTCTTCGCCGCCCGGGCTTGGTGGATCATGCGCTGGGCAGGCCTGGAGCACGTCCACATTATCGACGGCGGCTTCCGCGAGTGGGAGGCCGAGGGCCTCAAGACCATCGCCGGCCCGGGCAACGTGGTTGTCCCGCGCGACCTGGAACTGGAGGGCAGCAAGCTCCCGGTGGCAACGCTGGAGGACGTACAGCAGTTCGAGGGCATCCTGATCGATGCGCGTGATGAGAAGCGCTTTGCTGGGCGTCGAGAAGTACTGGACTTGAAGGCGGGCCACATTCCGTCGGCGCTGAACCTGCCGGCCGCGGACCTGTTCTGCAAAGAGACCAAGAAGATCAAGGAGACGGACTACATCCGCGACCGCTTCGCAAGCCTGGGCGTGACGCAGAATACGGACCCGGCGAAGATGATCACGTACTCGGGTTCGGGCAACCACTCCGCGCTGCTCATCGCGGCGATGGAGCACGCTGGCCTGCCGGTGGCCACGCATTATGTGGGTGGCTGGTCGCAGTGGAGTGCGCGGTTGGGGAATAAGGTCGCCACGGCACTGTAGTATCAATCTTCGATGATTGCTTACGTGTTGTTTGGGCTGGCCGCGCTGCTCGTGGTCGCGGCTGTGTGGTTGTGGTTTGCACCTGCGTCTCCCTCCTTATCGACGCCCCCTCCGCCACCAGCCGAGCCCTCGCCTGAGCCCGTGCCGGAGGTAGATCCGGAGCCTGCGCTCGAGGTGGAAGAAGAGCCGGAACCAGAGCCCGAGCCTGCCCCGGAGCCAGAGCCACAGCTAGAGCTGGAACAGGCCCCGGAACCGGAGCCGGAGCCCGAGCCAACACCAGCGCCTGAGCCTGCCCCGAAGCGCCCGCACCGTATGTCGGGCTTGCAGCTACCGGGCGCGTCGCGCCGGGAGCGCCGCCTGTGGGCGGAACAACACGGCTTCCGCTTCTCCAAGGTGGATGAATACCTGGTCGACGAGTGGCACCGGGGTGCGGCGGCGTCCGGTGCGGAACCGCGCGATGTCGTGGCGGGCCAGGTCTACGGCCATGATGTCCGCGTGGTGGACCTTGGCGGGGTGACGGTGGTGGCCGTCGCAACGGGTGAGGTCAGCGACATCGTGGTGGATATGCGCCGCCCGCAGTTCCAGGCGGATTCCTCGGCGGATTTGGTGCCGGTGGAAACCGTCGAGGGCTTCGAGCTGTTCACGAATGAGCCCGGTCCCGTCCTGCGCTTCATCGATGTGCGCGTGCGCACCGCCCTGCGCGAGATGCCCGAAAGCGTGTGCGCGGTGTGGTGCGAACAAGACTGGGTGTTGGCCCAGCTGGAACGCGGTTCGACGCCGCAGGACTGGGAGGACACGTTCGCGCCGCTGGCGTTGCTGGCGGACGCGGCACGCACGCTGCCACCGCGCGAGGCGGCGGCGCTTGCGCCGGTGCTCGGTGCCGAGGAGGCACCTGAGCCGGAGACCCCGCAGGTGCAGCGCCCGGAGGAACCACTTGAGCTGCCGACCCGCGTGACGGGCGGCGGATTCGGCGAGTTGGAGGACCACGAGGTCGGTGCGGATTCTGTGGCGCCGATCGCGGACGGTTCACCTGCCGATGACGGCGCGCAGCTCTATGATTTGACCAGAGTGCGCCGCGAGCAGCAGCCCTCCACAATTTTCAACGACACGTCAGACACCCCGGACACCGAGAAGGAGCCAACCGATCATGAACGATAAAGCACGCCTCGCAGAGCTGGTCAAGGAACTGGCCGTGGTGCACGGCAAGGTCACGCTTTCCTCCGGGAAGGAGGCGGACTACTACGTGGATCTGCGTCGTGCGACGTTGCACCATGAGGCGGCGCCGCTGATCGGCAAGCTGCTGCGTGAGATGACGGCAGACTTGGAGTTCGACGCGGTCGGTGGCCTGACGCTGGGCGCGGACCCGGTGGCCACAGCCGTGATGCACGCTGACGGCCGCCCGATCGACGCGTTCGTGGTGCGCAAGGAAGCGAAGAAGCACGGCATGCAGCGCCGGATTGAGGGGCCGTCGATTGTTGGCAAGAAGGTCCTTGTGGTGGAGGACACCACCACGACGGGCAACTCCCCGCTGACCGCGGTGGAGGCCGTGCGCGCCGAGGGCGCTGAGGTCGTCGCGGTGGCCACCGTGGTGGACCGCGCGACTGGCGCCGCCGACGCCTTGCACGAGGCCGGCCTGGACTACCGATTCCTGCTGGGGCTCGAGGACCTTGGACTCAACTGAGCAGGCTGAGCAGGCCAAAGGACCGACGGAGTGGAATGAGGGCCGCCACGGCGTAGGCCCGTGGGAGGGCCCGTGGCCGGATGACCCCCGCCTGGATCCGCAGTTTTTGGAGGAGGGGGATCGTCGCAACGTAGTGGACGCTTACCGCTACTGGTCGCTGGAGGCGATCCGCGAGGAGCTGGACACACGGCGCCACCCGTTCCACGTTGCGATCGAGAACTTTGAGAACGACGCCAACATCGGCACCGTGGTGCGCACCGCGAACGCGTTTCTCGCCGAGGAAGTCCACATTATTGGGCGGCGGCGCTGGAACCGGCGCGGCGCGATGGTGACGGACCGCTACCAGCACATCCGCCACCACGCGACGATCGAGGACTTCGCCCAGTGGGCCAAGGAGCACGACCTGCCGATTGTGGCGATCGATAACACGCCCGGCTGCGTGCCGCTCGAAACGGCGGAACTTCCGCAGCGCTGCGTGTTAGTGTTCGGGCAGGAAGGCCCCGGCATTACGGACGAGACGCAGCGCGAGGCGTCGATGACGTGCTCGATTGCGCAGTTCGGCTCGACGCGCTCGATTAACGCGGGCGTTGCCGCGGGCATCGCGATGCACGCGTGGATACGCCAGCACGCCGACTTGAGTACTGCTTGGTGAAAGGTGAAGGTTGTGGAAGAATCCGCCGCGGAAACATGGTCGCACCGCGCTGACCTGGCTCAATCGGCTGTGCAGGAGCGGCACGCCTCGCGCCTGTGGGGGCTGCCGAAGACGAACCTCGCGGTGGTCACGTGGCCACCGGGCTCGAAGGATCGCCTCTACTGGCACTGGCACTACTGGTGGCAGGCCCACTATTTGGACTGCCAGATCGACGCCGCTCTTCGACGCCCCACCAAAACCCACAAGCGCCGCCTCAAAGACACCCTGCGTGGCATCCAGCGCCGCAACCTGGGCAAGCTGACGAAGAACAAGTACTACGACGACAAGGCCTGGCTGGCCCTGGCGTGGAACCGCGCCGTCGACGAGGGCTTGGCACGCCGCACGAAGGCCCTTGACGCCCTGGAGTTCGACCTGCTCGCAGGCATCGACCCGGTGATGGGTGTGCTGCCGTGGCGCACGGAGGAAACCTTCTACAACGTGCCCTCGAACGGCCCGGCCGCCCTCTTGTTCGCGCGCACCGGCCGCCTGGACAAGGCCCGCGAGCTGCTTGACTGGACGTTCGACAACCTGGTCACCGAATCAGGCCTGGTGCAGGACGGGATCCGGATGCGGATGCATGGCCCGGAGGTCGTCGACAAGCTGTATACGTACAACCAGGGCACGGTGCTCGGCGCGAGCCTAGAGATCGCGCTGGCGTTGCGCGCCGACGTCGGACTTCGCGACGACGAGCCAATCGACTCTTTCGCGTACTCAAAACGCGCCGACGATTCCGTGTTTTACATCACACATATCCGGGCAATCGTAGAAGCGATTGTCCTGCATATGGCTACCCCCCAGGGGGTAATTCTGAACAAGCCCTACGAATCCGGCGACGGCGACGGCGGACTCTTCAAGGGAATTCTGGCACGCTACCTTGCCGATGTTGCAGTCCGTCTCCCTGAAGATTCCCGCCAGAACATCGCGACCAAAAAGATAGCATCAAGGCTGATTATGGCCTCGGCGGAGTCCCTTTGGTCCCATCGTTTGGAGGTCGACGGACTGCCGATCTTCTCCGCGCGATGGACCGAAGACGCCCGCCTTCCCCACAATTATGGGCTCGGGCCTTCGTCCTTGAGCGAGGCTGTCGGGTTGGTCCGAATTGATGAGAGGGACCTTTCAGTACAGCTTTCCGGGTGGATGCTGCTGGAGGCTGCTGCGCGGGTGGCGGCTGCAAATAGTCAGTAAAGCAGGCATACTGGTTGGCGTACCTAAGAAGCTCTAGTGGAGGTTATCTTCATGCCAATTGCAACCCCTGAGGTCTACAACCAGATGCTCGACACTGCAAAGAAGGGCGGGTTCGCATACCCGGCCATCAACTGCACGTCGTCTGAGACCATCAACGCCGCAATTCGTGGTTTCGCAGAAGCCGAGTCTGACGGCATCATCCAGTTCTCGACCGGCGGTGCAGAGTTCGGCTCTGGCCTGTCCGTGAAGAACAAGGTTGCGGGTGCCCAGGCGCTTGCTGCGTTCGCACATGAGATCGCTAAGCACTACGACGTCAACATCGCGCTGCACACCGACCACTGCCAGCTCGAGGTTCTCGACGAGTACGTCCGCCCACTGATCGCGATCTCCCAGGAGCGCGTCGACCGCGGCGAGAACCCACTGTTCCAGTCCCACATGTGGGACGGCTCCGCTATCCCAATCGACCACAACCTTGAGGTCGCCCAGGAACTCCTGGAGAAGGCACACAAGGCCAACATCATCCTCGAGGTCGAGATCGGCGTCGTCGGTGGCGAAGAGGACGGCGTCCAGGCAAAGGCCGGCGCCAACCTGTACACCAGCGAAGAGGACTTCGAGAAGACCATCGACGCCCTCGGCACCGGCGAGAACGGCCGCTACCTGCTGGCCGCAACCTTCGGCAACGTCCACGGCGTATACAAGCCAGGCAACGTGAAGCTGCGCCCAGAGGTCCTGGACATGGGCCAGAAGGTCGCCGAGAAGAAGCTCGGCCTGGATGCCGGCACCAACCCATTCGACTTCGTCTTCCACGGTGGCTCCGGCTCCGAGAAGGAGAAGATCGAGGAGGCTCTGCGCTACGGTGTCATCAAGATGAACGTCGACACCGACACCCAGTACGCCTTCACCCGCCCAGTGGTCTCCCACATGTTCGAGAACTACAACGGCGTCCTGAAGATCGACGGCGAAGTGGGCAACAAGAAGGTCTACGACCCACGCTCCTACATGAAGAAGGCTGAGCAGGGCATGGCCGACCGCGTCATCGAGGCCTGCCAGGACCTGCGCTCCGTTGGCACCTCCGTGTCCAAGTAAGTTTTACTGCTTGCTCTTCCTGAAACCCCTGGGGCCCTCGAGGTCCTGGGGGTTTCTTCGTGTGTGGGGTGGTTCGGGCCTTTTGGGGCCCTTTGGGGGCCTGCTGTGCACCAGATTCCTATTCGTGGCCGGGCGACCTGGGGTTTTGTCGTGGCGGTTTTCTGGAATCCGGGAATTTGGTGTCTTGGCCTTTTGCCCGCGCACCAAATTCCCTCTCTTGGTCCCCGCGACCTGGGGTTTTACGAAGCCGCTTCTCCAAAAACCTGGAATCTGGTGTCGCTTCCTTTCGCGCAAGTGCCAAAGGACGCAATCCCTTCCGCCGAATCCGGCAAAAGCCCAGGTCGCGAAAAATGCGGTGCGTCTATTGGCACTGAAAGCGTCTGGAAGGTTCCAGCACTTCACACTTCATGCGGTTAGGTGTCTTGAAATGTGACTATTTTGTATTTGCTGTCGAGGGACTGCTGGCCTGGGGTGACAGGCTTGGCAGGCTTGTGTATACATGTATACATGAGTGGATCAGTGATTAGTTTGCGAATGGACGAAGCCCAGAAACGTCGGCTTGACGAGCTTGCTACAAAGACCGGTAGGCCAAAGGCGTTCTACATCCGTGAGGCAATTGAGGCCTATCTTGATGACGCTGAATACATCTACGAGCTTCAGGCTGAGGCGGAAGCTGTTCGTAGGGGCGAGCTGGAAACTGTTACCCTCGATGAACTTAAGGCCGAGTGTGGCCTGGCAGATTGAGTTTTCGCCTAGGGCACGAAAGGCGGTGCGGCGGTTAGACAAGCAGGTACAGCGTCGGCTTTTTCAAGTTTTGGGTGACTTGTCGCAGTTGAATGATCCACGCGTCCGCGGTAAAGCCCTTGTAGGTGGAATGTCAGGGTTGTGGCGGTGGCGTATCGGGGACTATCGGGTAATTGCTGAGATTCAAGATGACATCGTGACGGTGTTGGTGGTTGATGTTGGGCACCGTGGAGAAATTTATAGGTAGTGGACCGCCCTCACCCACGCTGCTCCCGTCGACCGGAGCGAAAACGGCACGACCACCCGGGGCGCTATGGTTATGGCATGGCGAAAGAGAGAATGGGTACGCGTGCCCGGTTGGCGTCGGTGGATCAGTCGATTCAGGCGCGGTTGATGCGTGTGCGCAAGCGTCTGTTGCCGATTCTGCAGATGGGCATTGCGGCGGGTATTGCGTATTGGATCGCGGGGGACATTATTGGCAACGCGAAGCCGTTTTTTGCCCCGATTTCGGTGGTGATCATTATTGGCATGTCGGGCGGGGAGCGCATTACGAAGGCGATCGACTTGTCGATTGGTTGTGCGTTGGGCGTGCTGGTGGGGGATTCGCTGTTTTACAGGTTGGGGGATGGGGGTTGGCAGATTGCGGCGATTGTGTCGGGCAGTTTGTTGATTGCGTCGTTCTTTTCGAAGTCGCAGTTGGTGAATAACCAGGTGGCGATTGGTTCGATTCTGATCGCGACGATTATGCCGCCCGGTGCGGAGGTGACGGGTTTTGACCGTACGATTGACGCGGCGGTGGGTTGCATGGTGGCGTTGGCCACGATTGCTCTGATTCCGCAGGGGCCGATGGAGCCGGTGCGCGCGGAGATTTCGAACTTGATGGGGTTGATGAGTTCAGTGCTTGACGACGTCGCCTCCGGCCTCACCGACCGCGATCCTCAAGTAATCGATGATGCGTTGGAGGCGATCCGCGGGTCGCAGACGGATATTGACGATATGGCGTCGGCAGTGAACGCGGGCAAAGAGACGACGAAGATTTCGCCGTTTCTGTGGGGCGCGCGCCGTTACATCAATTCCCTGAGCTTGGTGATCCCGCCGGTGGATAACGCGGTGCGCTCGTGCCGGGTGCTGGCGCGTCGCGCATTGGTGCTGTGCGAGGACGGTGACCACGTCTCGCCGCAGCAGATTGAGTTGATTGACGTGTTGGCGAAGGCGTGCCTGGATATTTCTGAGGTGTACGAGGTGAAGTCGCGGCGCGCGCAGGCCACCGTGATCCCGCAGATTGTGAACGAGTTGCGGGCGGTGGCGCAGGGCTCGTCGGTGGACCTCCTGGAGAAGGACGCGGTGTTGTCGGAGTACGCGATTCTGGCGCAGACGCGTTCGCTGACGGTGGACTTGCTGCAGGTGTGCGGTATGTCGCGGGAGTCGGCGTTGGCGGCGCTGGCCCCGACCTCTGACACGCCGGCGTACCCGCCGGAGTCCTTCGATTTGCGCTAACCGCGTACCGACTGGATGTCGCGAAGGTGGCGGTAGAACGTCACCCGCTGCAGCGGCCGCGGGTGGGCGACGCCGTCCACCACCAGCGTGATGTCCTCCCCTCCGGACTGTAGAGCCCGGCCAGTCAGAACGGTCGCCGGGTCCGTGAGAGCCGGGGCGACCGTTTTGCCTTTCACAAACATCCCACCCAGTGGCATGCCCGCCAACCCCTCCAGGCGCTGCGGGTCCACGCGACGCCCCTCCGGCACCACGAGCGGCGTGACCAGCCGTGACGCCGCCAGCCCCGGTGCATCCGGTGTGGGCACCAGGCGTGCCCCGAACTGCCCGAAGAACCGCGCCAACGGCTCCTCGCCGGTGCGCATCACCAGCTGCTGCGAATCCACCACGATCTCGCCCACGTACTCGCTGCGCCCATCCCCGTGGGAGAGCGTCGCTGAACCGGCCACCACCACGCCCGTGTCCGTCCTAATACACGGCGACGGCACCACCGGGCCCTCCACGGCCAGGTCCACAGACCCCGCGCCCCACGCCACCGCGGCAGGCGACGCCGCATTGGTCGGCAGGTAAGCGACCTCGACCCACATCACGTCCGCGCGCATCAGCCGCGTCAGCACCGCACTCAGCGCAGCATCACTGCCGGACACGACCACACGCAGCCGCTCCTCCGGCCGCTGCGGCGCCAGCTGCGGGGCGCCCAGATGCTCCACCGACGGCGACTTCTGGATCTCCGCCAAGCTCGGCGTCGGGTCGTGGGGGAGGGCGGAGCTGGCGGCGTCGAGAAGAAAAGAAAGCTCACTTCTCGACGGCACCTCCGACAGTGTGACCTCCTCCGCACCCGGAACTGTGAGGGAGCTAGCACACGCACAATGAAGAAGACGCATGCCATTCACGCTACAATAAGCCCGGATTAGTGCCTATTAAAGGAGAGAGAATGTCCGCCATCATCATTGTCGGCGCCCAATGGGGCGACGAGGGGAAAGGCAAAGCCACCGATATCCTCGGCGGGAAAGTCGACTACGTAGTCAAACCCAACGGCGGTAACAACGCAGGCCACACGGTTGTCGTGGGCGGCGAGAAGTACGAACTGAAACTGCTGCCGGCAGGCGTGCTCAGCGAGAACGCCACCCCGATCCTGGGCAACGGCGTCGTTATCAACCTCGAAGCGCTCTTCGACGAAATCGACGGCCTCGAAGCCCGCGGCGCCGACGCCTCCCGCCTCCGCATCTCCGGCAACGCGCACCTCGTCGCGCCCTACCACCAGACGCTCGACCGAGTCCAGGAACGCTTCCTGGGCAAGCGCGCCATCGGCACCACCGGCCGCGGCATCGGCCCCACCTACGCCGACAAAGTCGCCCGCGTCGGCCTGCGCGTCCAAGACATCCTCGACGAATCGATCCTCCGCCAGAAGATCGAATCGGCGCTGGACGTCAAGAACCAAATGCTGGTCAAGATGTACAACCGCCGCGCTATTGAGGCCGACGCAATGATGGACTACTTCATGTCCTACGCCGAACGCCTCAAGCCCATGATTATCGACGCCGAAAACGTCCTCAATACCGGACTGGCCGAAGGCAAGCACGTCCTCATGGAGGGCGGCCAGGCCACCATGCTCGACGTCGACCACGGCACCTACCCGTTCGTGACCTCCTCCAACCCGACCGCCGGCGGCGCCTGCGTCGGCTCCGGCATCGGCCCGACCAAGATCACGGCGACCCTGGGCATCGTCAAGGCGTACACCACTCGTGTCGGAGCCGGCCCGTTCCCGACCGAACTCTTCGACAAGTGGGGCGAGTACCTCCAGGAAACCGGCGGCGAAGTCGGCGTGAATACCGGCCGCAAGCGCCGCTGCGGCTGGTACGACTCCGTCGTCGCCCGCTACGCCGCCCGCGTCAACGGCTTCACCGACTACTTCCTGACCAAACTCGACGTCCTCACCGGCATCGGCGAAATCCCGATTTGTGTGGCCTACGACGTCGACGGCGTCCGCCACGACGAAATGCCGCTGACCCAGTCCGACTTCCACCACGCCACCCCCATCTACGAAACGATGCCGGCCTGGGACGAGGACATCACCGGCTGCACCACCTTCGAGGAGCTCCCGCAGAAGGCCCAGGACTACGTCCTCCGCCTTGAGGAGCTCTCCGGCGCGCCGATCAGCTACATCGGCGTCGGTCCTGGCCGTGACCAGACCATCGTCCGCTTCGACGTGATGGACCGCTAGCTTTCTGCTTCCTTCGAAGTTCGGGACCTGGGAGACGCTCCCAGGTTCTCTTTTTTGCTCGGGGCGAGGGGGTGGATATATGCCTCTCAACTTTATTCGGAAAATCGTGAACAAAATTGCGCTTTTTGTGACAGCGCACACAAGCAAATTTGTTCACAATTTCCCGACTCCGCTCGAGAGCACACCTTCCCCTCTCAAGTTTGCTCGCCACATACGCAGCTGAATATGCTGACCACTATGAACGCAGCAATGCCCGAAGAGCAGCAGTCAGAGCAGCAACAGCAGCTCGACAACGAGCCCATTACTCAGCTCGACCCCGCGCGGGATTTGAGGTGTGACCCTCGCCAGGTGCTGGTGCTGGGCGACAGCGTGGTTGAGGAGGAACTCGCGTGGTCCTTCAAGCAGCTCGGGTTCGACGTGACGCACCTGCGCACCACTGAAATAGAGGCGGAAGACATGCAGCAGCGGTATCCGTCGTTGACGGTGGCGGGAGCCGGGGTGGACCCGGAGGTGCTCAAGGAACTGGAGGAGCGCGCCGGGTCGATTGTGGCGCCGTCGGTGGAGGCGCAGGAGCTGTGCAGTTCGCGTGAGGGCGTGCGTGCGACGGCGACGGATTCCTTGGGCTTGCCGACGTTGCGTTGTGAGTTCGTCCGTTCTCCGGAGGAACTGGAGGAGGCGGCGTTGCGGTTGGGTTTGCCGGTCGTCGTGAAGCCGGGGCGCTCGTCGGAGGGGCAGGGCCAGACGGTGCTGCGGAGCGAGCAGGATCTGCACGCGGAGGTAACCACAGCGTGGGAGGCGGCTGCGGAGGTGGACCCGGAGGGTCCCGTGGTCGTGGAGCGGTTTATTGAGTTTGATTTTGAGTTGACGATTTTGGCGGCTCGTTCGGTGGACCCGGCGACGGGTGAGTTGGCGACGTGGTTCTGTGAGCCGATCGGTACGCGGCATGAGCGCGGCCGTTTGGTGGAGGCGTGGCAGCCGGCGGTGTTGTCGGAGGCTGCGGCGGGGAACGCCCGGTCGATTGCGGCCAGGATTACGGGGGCGCTCGGCGGGCAGGGTGTGTACGCGGTGGAGATGTTCGTGGCCGGTGATGAGGTGTACTTCTCGGATGCGCGGCCGCGGCCGTCCCTGGATGGGTTGCTGACGCGTGCGACGCAGCGCCTGAACCAGTGTTCGTTGCACGCGAGGGCGGTCATTGGCCTGCCTATTGACGCCACCTTGGTCAGCCCGGGCGCAATGGTCCTGGTGGAGGATGTTGTCCCGAGCGTGGACGATCTGGCGAAGGCGATGTCGGTCGCGGAGACTGGTGTGCGTTTTGTGGATGGTGCTGCGGTGGTGACGTCGACTGGTGAGTCGGCGCAGGAGGCGCGGGACCGGGCGACGCTGGCGGCGTCGCGCCTCTGAACCGGGCCCGTGTTGGATTTGGACTAGTTTACTGGTTTAATTGACAGATTACTGCAATCTTTTTTAGAGATGGAGTTGTCTGCGCATGAACACTTCCCGGTTGGGTATGGCGGTGGTTGCTGCGGTGGTGGCGTCGTCAATTGTGGTGCCGCAGGCGTCGGCGCAGATTGATGTGGAGGCGGCGAAGCCGTTTCTGAACGTGGTTGCGCCGGATTATGCGCAGGCGCTGCATTCGACGGAGGCGCTGTTTTCGCCGGGGAATCCGGATGATCCGGCGACGGTGAGTGGTTCGGTGAAGCTGCCGATGGAGGTGGCGCGTTCGGCGCGGACGGTGAGTGCGTCGGCGAAGGTGCTGACGAACCGCAAGGGGGAGCCGCTGGGGCGGCCGGTGATGGTTGATGATGGTTCGGGGAATTTGACGCCGGCGTTGCATCCGGGGACGTGGGCGCCGGTGCGTCGGGAGCCGATTCGTGTGTTCGCGCAGTGGTATGAGGGCGTGTATACGGAGCATTCGTCGCCGACGTTTTATACGGAGGTGGATGAGAACGGGAACTTTTCGCTGAAGCTGCAGCCGTATGTGGATGCGCGTGGGGTGGAGCGTGAGTTTTTGGCGGATGCGACGGTCGGCGTGGTTGGTTCGGGTGATCGCGGGCGTGATCAGTTGCGTGAGAAGCTGCGCGTCTGGGTGGAGCTGCCGGAGAGCGTCCGGGATGACTACCGCCTGATTCATCAACCGGCGGGTATTGTGCCGCCGACGAATTGGTTGGGCAATGTGACGCCTTCGTATGAAACGAATGGTTGGTGGCGTGGCGGCAAGGTGAATGGGTTCTTCGTGGCGTACCAGGACCGGAGGAACTCGGCGCAGCATCTGAAGGACCGCTCGAAGTGGGTTGAGAATGACGGCTCGGGAACTCCGTTTGGTGTGTACACGGGGCAGATGTTTTGGAATACGGTGGATACGCCGTATAACCGGCGCTACCAGGAGTCGATGACGAACAATGCGGGGGATGCGCCGGCTGCTGGGATGATGGTGGTCGGCTCCTACTTGTCGGATGAGGCAGTGGCGAAGACGCTCGAGTATGGCAAGAAGCAGTTCGGCAAGAAGGTGCGTAGCCGATCGTGGACTCCGGAGGATGAGAAGCAGCTGCAGCTGTGGATTAATGAGCAGGTTGCGAAGGACCAGAGCTGGATCGCGGAAACGGCGATGACCAGGACCGACGAGAACGGCGATTTCAACCTGTACTGGCGCGGTACCTACGGTGACACTTACAGCTATCCCGGTCTGGTAGGAAGCTGGCATCACCGGGTTGCGGAGTCGTGGGATGAAGGCTCGTGGGCCAAGGGCAATATGTATTCCAAGCACATCAACTGGGAATGGACCTATATTTCGATTTTGACGCCGGACGGCAAGGAGCTGCCGAACAACGTCGGTGCGATCCACCCGTGGGCACTGGGCTACTGGGGCGGCCCAGGTCCGAGTGGTGGCTACTTCGACTACTGGTCGGGCTCGGATGTGCCGTGGCTGAAGGCCTGGGCAGGCTCGGCGTACGCGGGGTCGACGCTGGTGAGCTCGCCGCGCTACGCTTTATCGACGGCCCCCTTGAAGTTCCACGTGGAGAAGCGGAATACGTTCAATAACTGGGCGCCTCCGGGGGAGACGGTTCGCACGTTTGGTTCGGGCGTGCCGCTTTCGAAGGGGTTGAGCTACAAAATCGTCTGGTATGACGATGAAGGCGAACGGGTTCACGAGTGCAAGGCAACGACGCCGGATGACCAGGCGCGCATTGCGTCGTGTGACTTCAAGGTGCCGGATGATGCGAAGAAGGGCGATACGTACATTGCCCGCCTGTTCTACGCGTCGGACGCTGGCAACGTGCAGGCGATGCTGGCGCAAGATTCGTTTGCGGTGACGCACATGTTCCTGGAGTACGGGGATCCGGTTGAGGCGGCCGTCGGTAGACCGGCGGAGGCCACGCCGAGCTTTGATAACCCCGATTCGAATCCGGTGGAGGCGAAGCCGGAGCGCGCGGAGTTCCAGCTGGGCTCGCTGCCGTTCGGGGTTGACGCGTCCCAGGTGAGCGTGGATGATGAGGGCGTGGTCCGTTTCACGCCACGCATGGACCAGGTTGGCGAGCGCATTGAGATCCCGGTGGAGATGCTGGACCCGAGTAACAAGATCCAGCGTTATGATGCGCAGGGTTCGCAGGGCCCGGGCTCGCGTCCGGTGTCGGCCGCGATTGCGACATTCGTGCCGCACGTTGCCCAGTACGCCTTGGAGTACAAGGAGCAGCAGGTGGAGCCGGGGCAGACGGCGAAGTTCCCGGCACCGACGTTCGATGATCGCGCGACGAAGAAGCGTGAGAAGCTCACGTTCGAGGGCACCCAGTTCGAGCTGGAGCGCCCCGTGGAGGGCGTCACTATCGACGCCGACACCGGCGAGCTCACGGTCGATGTTTCGCATCGCCAGCTCACTGATGTTGAGGTCCCGGTCGTGGCGCACGTCCCGTACGAGGATCCAATCCGCGGCGTGGCGAAGGTTCGCCTCCGCATGCCGCTGCCGGTACTGAGCACGGTTGAGCAGCAGTCAGTAGCGGCGGGTGCACACCAGGAGCGCCTGGTTCCGACGGTGGAGCACGCCGGCAACGCACAGGCTCGACTGGAGCGCATCGGTGCCGAAGGGAAGTCTGTTGAGGGTGCCTCAGTAGACCTGGACCTGGATTCTGGCGCGATGCTGCTGACTGTCCCGGTGGAGACCAAGCCTGGCGACGACTACGTGATTGTCGTCTCCGCGCTCTCTACCGGCGAAGAGATCGGCCGCATTCCGCTGCGCGTTACCGAGAACGTCGCGGACCTCTACACGCCGAAGTACCAGGGCGCGACGACGAAGGCCAACGGGGATATCACGCTGGACAACCTGGGCGATGCCCTGCCGAAGGATGCAGAGGTCTCGGTCAGTGGCCCGCTGGACTGGGGCGTTACCGTCGAAGGCGACGCGGTGAAGCTGCACGCGCCGAAGCACGCGACCCCGGGCACCGTGGTCTTCGATATCACGGTGCGCTACAAGGACGGCTCCTCCGACGTGATGCCGGTGCGCGTCCGCGTGGCCGCCCCGGTCACGACGACAGCGCCGACCTCCACCACACCGACCTCCGCCGCTCCTACGGCGACGGTGCCGACGTCCACCGCGACGCCTGAACCAGCACCGGTGACGACGAAGGGGACGTCGACAAGCGAGGCGACCTCGCAGGCCCCGACCACCCCAGCGACCGCGCCGGGCACCACCCCAGTGCCGACCACCTCGGCGGCCCCGATTCCGCCGGCGGACGCCCGCGCGAACTACGCCGACCCGAACAGTGCGCTCGGCCGCGTGCCGGTTGACATGGGCGGACGCGCCATGACGCGCGATCCGTTCGCCGACTCGCTGGCGCTGGTGCGCAGCTACGAGATGCACGCCCCGGCCGGCGCGCACGGCTGGGAGTTCACCCTCGACGAGAACACCGGCCAGATCCACGCGGTTGCACCGTCGCAGGAGTTCCTCGCCGCGCTCTTCGAGGAGGCCTATGGCAGTGCCCGCGACGGCGTGGTGCAGCTGCGCCCGCCTGTGTGGGCCCAGTTTGCGGTGGATTTCCAGCACGTGCTTCGCCCGGCGGTCAACGTGATCGTCGAGCACGAGGACGGCCGCGTCGAGCTGGCCACAGCAGCCTTCGAGCTTATCGACGCCCACAAGCACCCACTGCTCGACCGCACCGCGGACGCCGACGGTGATGGCGTGTCCAACCTCGACGAGCTGGAGCAGCGCACGAACCCGTTCGCCGTGCCCGCCCCGACCCCGACCACGGAGCCGGAGCAGTCAACCGAGACCACTACGCCTGCCACCCCAACCACGACGGCCCCGTCCGAGGATCCGAAGCGTTGGGAAGTGGAGAAGTGCATCGCGGTGTCCGTCGCGGCTGGCGTGCCGCTGCTGTTGCTGCTGCCGCTGGGTATTGCGGCGCAGGAAATCCCTGGCGTGCAGCAGGCACTTGCTCCGATGCGCAAGGCGATGGGCGACGCATTCGGCCCTGGCGGCCAGTCCGGCGTGAAGAACCCGGAGATCGCGCTGGCTGGCGCGGGCCTGCTGGCGTTCGGCGTGGCGCTCAGTGCGCTGATCTACACGCAGTGCGGGACAGAGGTGGACAAGGACGGGCTGAGCAGTAAGAAGTAGTGGGCGGATTTTCGAAAATGAACGGTATCGACAATATGTTCGAATGGTTGATGATCGATAGGGTGTCGGCTCTCTAGTATGTGAATATGTCGCAGAATCCTCTTGAGTCCGATCCGCCAGAGTTTGGCAGCCGGCCCCATTGCTATATCCCGACTGAGCCTTGTGATGACGGTGGGCAACGTTGGGACGTCACCGAGGAATTCGCGGAATACATCGTGTGGCTTCGAAGAGATCGAAAAGCGCCACGCCAATATGCGAAGGTCAGTAGGGACTTTCTTGCCAAACTCAACTGGCTCAACAGGCCTGGGAGCTGCCTCGACGAATCGGATAACGTTGAGCTTTCGGACTCAGTCGTAAACGAGGATGGAGTACATCGAATTCCTGTAGGGAGGAAAGTTGAACCGACGCAATTGCCTAGTGATGTAAGCCTGATCTGGATGGGGGAGTTATACAGCCAGCACGACAATCCGGCGTCGGCTCACCGGGTCTACTTCAGCGATGTCTCTGACCTGGAGGGGAAACCCCGGAAACGAGTCATTGTGGGTGGTGGCGGCACGAAAGATCAAACGCGACAAGGTAGGCAGACAAAGGATATTGTCAGAGCCATGGTTTCGGTGACTCGATTCGCGGCTGATGAAAAGAGCCAAGTCAGACCACCCGACCCCACTATGTATGCAGATTAAGCTAGCTGGACAATGTCAGTAAGTTAAGCTATATATTGACTTTGTTGAGATGGAGGTGAAATTCAAGATGAACAGCATTCTCGATCAGTTGTATGAACAAGATAAAGCTGGCATTGACCAGCAGGAGGTGTTCATTGAGCTTATCCACAGTATGCGGACTTTGCGTAAGGAACGTGGATTATCGCAAGAGCAAGTCGGCGAGCGAATGGGCGGATTGTCCAAGGCGAGGGTGAGCCAAATTGAATCCATCAATCCCGTATCCAACCTGCAGCTTCAAACCTTGGCGGACTACGCGGAGGCGATTGATGGATTCGTAAGTATCGTCGTTTTTAAGCGTGATTCATATCCGACTATCACGGAGGAGCGTGCACGGCGAGCGCAGTATGACACTCGAGAAGCCACTTACGATGTCGAATTGGTGAGTGAAGATATCGATCTGGCTCGAGAGTTTGAAGAATATGTCACGTCGGATTTCCAACCGATACACAGGTGATTCAAATGGTCGACAATGTTTACGAACTGTCCAACAGGTTCTTTAGCCACTCAACATTTAGCACTCCCGCAGTGGCAGTGGTTCCAACGCCGAACGGCCCCAATCCTCATGGAAAGGCCCCGTTGAGCCTAGGCGCACAGCTTCCGACTCTTAATGAGGCAAACGCTCAAGATGTGGTGAAGGTTCGGTTGAACCTTGCTTTAAATGAGCCGGCGAAGGTGTATTACACCGTTCAGGCTGAAGGTGTGTGGGATAAGCGGGAGGATAGCCCTCAATTCGACTTGGACACATGGGAAACGTTTGTCTGCGATATCGCTCTTCCGCAGCTCTTTGCCGTCTGTAAATATGAACAGGTGGCCTTGACTCGTAGCCGCCAGCTGATTCATGCTCGCTTTTCGCTCGAGACTGAACGTCGCTTTATCGGTGATATGAGGCAGCGTCTGCGTACTGAAAACTCCTGATGTGGCTCTCGAGTCACTTTATAGATCGGCGTGCTGGGGGAGAACGTGCCGGAGTTTCCGTCGGTCTACCTCAGCTTCTGCGTTGAAAACTCACAGTAAACCGCCTTGCATCAACTATTAGAACGCCCCTATTAGGGGGCGTTTTGCGCTTCTTGGAGATTTCTCGCCACCACTTTGGCTGATCTTTGTCTGAAAAACTCTAGGAGGAACTCGTTTCGGCAATTGCCGGGTAAGGCGCTGAGCTGAAGGTCTGATACAAATGCCGTGAGCGCTACGTTTGTGTTTCGTTGGATGTGTTTGGGTTTTATTCCAGTTGAGATTCAAGGAATGTTCGACGGTAATCCGCTTGACTGCTGTTGAAAGTCAAAAGAAATAGGGCCGTTATCAATCCATTCTTAAAACGCTTTAACCAAAAGAAAAGTAACTGGCCGGAGATGGGGCTTCAGTTTGAGTCGATGCAGGCTGCCGTGGATTCCGGCCGAATAGGCGCTGAATACGGGCGGAATTGCGCAAGTTTCTTGCGAAAAAGGATTCCCGGAACGGTGCACTCCTGTCGATATTGTTTAGTTTCGGGAAAGGTCTGTGCACCTTATTGACGGGCACGGACACAGCTTTCTGGACATTCAGATCTTCGGGAAGAAGGAAGAAACATATGCGAAAGAGCATCACGGCACGTCGTGGCACTTCGATTGCTGCCGCGGCGTTGTCCTTTGCACTGGTGGCCCCGCTGGCCCAGCCAGTTGCGTTTGCACAAGACAACCCGCCGGCTTCTGCTGCTCCTGCCGCAAGCGCTGACAAGGGCGCGCAGCAAGCAGCAGCGAACGATGCCGATCCGTACGGCGCGATCTACTCGCCAGGCATCAGCGGTGGAAAGCACACGATCAGCGGCATCGCCATGGTCTTCGACCAGTTGCCAGGCAGCTCGTGGGGCCCGAGCTTGCCTGAGTACGGCACAGCACTTCCAGCTGCGAATTCGGGGACTGGCGCGAACTTTAAAGGCGCTACTGTCTACGCACAGTGGTTTGAAAAGCCTGACAAGTCAGCCACCGGTGGCGAACCTAACGTTGCTTCGCCTATCTATAAAACGACGGTCAATGAAGACGGCACGTTTGCGATTAACATGCGTCCGTACCTGGATCCGACCGGCCAATATCGCGAGTTTTGGGCGCAGTACGCTTTCACTGCAGGAATGCGTGGACAGCGGGTAAAGATCTGGGTTGATGGGTACGACCGCAACGAGTTCCGCGCTGCGCGTGGCTACGGTGAGCGCGTCATGCCCGATGGAACGGTTATTGATACCACTGGTGGTGTCTACTGGAATACCCCGACTGGTTATGTGTCTAGCGCGCACCAGCTCTTCGTCCGTAAGTCGAAGCCTGAGGAGATGCTTGGGTCAGAATCCGGATGGCGAGAGGTCTCGGAGCAAGAAAAGAAGATGCCGTGGTCGAACGGTGGAGCCATTACAGGTAAAGCGTACTGGAACCTGAACCAAGGTCTGGGCAAACAGGCTCAGAAAGATCTGGCTGGTTCAAGCGGTGACCGCAAGGTCAAGGGTCTGAAGGTTGTCGGTGCGTATCTCTCTGACAAGGCTGTGAACGCGATTACCAAATACGCTGAAGAGAATCGTGGTTCAGAGTTCCAGGACCACACCCTTCGCGGTGCAGGTTGGGATATCCAGGATGAGACGAAACTCCAAGCATGGATTCGCGACCAGATCAAGCAAAACCCTGACTGGATTGCAGAAAAGGTCACCACGACGACGGACGGTAATGGTGAATACCGCCTGCAGTTCAAGGGGACGTATGGTATTTCGCCGAACAACCCAGGGTACGTTCCGGAGGAGCTGGTGGGCACGGTAGCGAAGGACGCCGCCGATGGCACGTTCACGACGAATGCCCTGTACCTTTACGCTGATGCAAAACATGTGAACTGGGACTGGATGTATGTGGAGGCTCCCGACCTGCCAGAAGGGACGTCCAACATGGGCGCTTGGCGCGGAAACGTGTGGCAGGGGTTGACGTCCACCAACTGGGGTGTGTCGAACCTGGCGACGTCTGAGCCGGCCGATCAATTCGATATGCGTGGTATGCAAGCAGTACTGCGCACCCCTAACTACAACATTTCGTCGTGGGACATGGTCCTGTTCCCGAACCGAATCAACTTCGAGGTTGCCAAGTACGACTCAAAGACGAAGTTTGCCCGGAAGGGTGACTCTACGTACGCACAGACCTCAAGCTTGCCGGCAGCAGATATGAATGCGTTGTACGAGGTTGAGTGGAAGGACTCGAACGGCAAGGTCTTGCAGGTGTGCAAGGGCGCCGATTCGTCAGGCAAGCTGCTGCCGAGCGGTGAGGGCAACGGAATTACAGCGTCGTCTGCCGGGACGTTGCCGAACTGCCCCGTGAGTGTTCCAGAGGACCTCAAGGAAAAGACCATCTATACGGCGACGCTGTATGGCTTGGATGAGAACGGGGCACGTATTCCGCTGGGGTCTGACTCATTTACCGCGGTGGTTGGCATCGCGGCAGAGATCGGGCCAGAGTACAAGGAAACCCCTGCACGCATCGGCGAGGAAACCTCGTCGAAGCCTGCGACGTTTGTTGACCTAGAAACGGGTGAGCCGATCCCCGCCGATGATAAGCGCTTGGAGGGTGCGACGTTCGAGGTCGTTGAGGAAGCCGTCCCAGAGGGGTGGGCAGTGGCCGTTGACCCGAAGACCGGTGCAGTCACATTCACGGCTGGCCCGAATGGTCGCGACGGCCATGCGCTCAAGCCTGGCGATATCGAGGAGATCCCAGTCCGCGTCACGTATTCCGACGGCACGACGAATGGTGCGATTGCACCTGTGCGTATTGCTGGTGAACGCGACGAAGTTGAACCAACTTATGATGAGCAGCGTGTGGTTCCAGGAACGCCTGCTTCGGCTGAGCCAAAGTTCTTTGCTCAGCAGCTTGACGGAACCGTTACGGAGGCTGCTGTCGAGCGCCCCGAGGGTGTTTCGTTCAAGAAGGATCCAGACTTTGAAACCCCGGCCGGGTACAAGGTTGATGTAGACCCCGAGACCGGAAAGGTTACGGTGACTGCTCCGGAGAAACCTGCCGATGATACCGCTGAGGTTGTCACGGTGCCCGTCGTTGTCACCTACAAGGACGGCACCGAAGACACCGTTGAGGCTGTGTTCAAGCTTGACACTGATGGCGACGGCACGCCGGACGTCGACGACACGGATGACGATGGTGACGGCATCGACGACGTCGACGAGGAGAAGGCCGGTACGAAATCGAAGGATGCAAATTCTGCGCCGTCGAGTATCGGAGATATTGACGACGCCACCGTTACCGTCCGCGAGCCCATCGACCCGATTGCAGTGGTGGTTGAGAAGCTACCTACTGGTGGTTCCGTTGATGTCACGGGGCTGCCTGATGGTCTGACGTACAACAAGCAGACTGGCCAGATCGAGGGCACTCCGACAACGCCGACGCCGGAGGGTGAGCCTGCCGAGGTCACCGTGAAGGTGCTGGGCGAGAATGGCGAGCCAGTTATTGATAAGGATGGCAAGCCGGTTGAGAAGACCTTCAAGATCACGGTGCAAAGCCAGGCGGACAAATATGCTCCGCAGGGCCAGGACCAGGAGGTTGCGAAGAACTCCGAGCCGAAGGCTGAGGACTCGATCGCGAACAAGGACGAGCTTCCGGAGGGCACCAAGTACGCCTGGAAGGATGCACCGAAGACCGACACTTCTGGTGACAAGAAGGCTGTCGTTGTTGTGACGTACCCGGATGGCACTACCGATGAGGTGCCGGTGACGGTGAAGGTCGCTAAGGATCAGGCTGAGCAGTTCGACCCGGAGGGCAAGGGCCAGACGGTTGAAACCGGCAAGAAGCCGGAACCGAAGGACAACGTCAAGGATGCGGACAAGCTGCCGAAGGGTACGTCGTTCAAGTACAAGGAAGATCCGGACACCTCTACCGCTGGCGACAAGCCGGTCACGGTCATCGTGACCTACCCGGACGGTTCCACCGACGAGGTGCAGGCCACCGTGAAGGTGGAGGATCCGAAGCCGCAGCCGGAGCAGCCGGAGAAGTCCGACGCTGACACCTATGACCCGCAGGGTAAGGACCAAACGGTTGAGACCGGCAAGAAGCCGGAACCGAAGGACAACGTCAAGGATGCGGACAAGCTGCCAAAGGGCACGACGTTCAAGTACAAGGAAGATCCGGATACCTCTACCGCTGGTGATAAGCCGGTCACGGTCATCGTGACCTACCCGGATGGTTCCACCGACGAGGTGCAGGCCACCGTGAAGGTGGAGGAGCCGAAGAAGGAGGATCCGAAGCCGCAGCCGAAGAAGTCTGACGCCGACACCTACGAACCACAGGTCCAGGACAAGACCGTCGCTCCGAACGAGGTTCCGGAAGCAAAGGATCACGTCACCAACGTCGACGAGCTGCCGGAGGGCACGACCTTCGAGTACGAGCAGGCTCCGGATACCTCCACTGAGGGCGACAAGCCGGTGACCATCGTCGTCACTTACCCGGACGGCACCACCGACAAGGTCAACGCCAACGTCAAGGTGCAGAAGAACGCGACCGACGCCGACAAGCACGACCCGCAGGGCCAGGACCAGAAGGTCGAGAAGGGCGGCACCCCGGATGCGAAGGGCAACATCAAGGACGCGGATAAGCTGCCAAAGGGCACGTCGTTCAAGTACAAGGAGACCCCGGATACCTCGAAGCCGGGCGTCTACGACGTCACAGTTGTTGTGACCTACCCGGACGGCTCCACCGATGAGGTGCAGACGACCATCACCGTCGGTACCGACGCTGAGCGCTTCGTGCCGGAGTACGACAAGGTCATGGGCATTCCGGTTGATGGTAAGGGGAACACCAACGACCCGTTCGGTACCAAGGCGCCGGTGGAGAGCGTTGAGGCGAAGAAGCCTGAGGGCGCTGAGAAGTGGGCGTTCACCCCGCAGGAAAACGGCGTGCTCAAGGCGAAGGCGCCGTCGATGAAGGATGTCTCTGACGAGTTCAAGGCGAAGCTGCCGGAACTCAAGAGCACTGACGTCGAGAAGCGTTGGGATAAGTTCTTCGAGACGTTCACACCGTTCGCCCGCCCGGCTGTCGAGGTTGACTTCACGTACGAAGACGACTCGACGAACAGCGCGACCGCCAACTTCGACCTGATCGGCAAGGACGGCAAGTCGCTGCTGGATCCGAATGGCGACTTCGACGGTGACGGCGTCACGAATGAAGCTGAGGTCAAGGCTGGCTCCGACCCTGCGAACGACGGCGAGAAGCCGGACACCACCGCGCCGACGGTGAACCCGATCACGGCTGGTGACACGAAGATCTCCGGTAAGGGCGACCGCCCGAACGAGACAATCATTGTCACGTTGCCGAATGGCAAGGAACTTGAGGCCACGACCGACGCGAACGGCAACTGGTCCGTGAACCTGCCAAAGGGCGTCGAGCTCAAGCAGGGCGACAAGATCAACGTGAGGGACGGCCATGGCAATAAGGCGAAGACCGTCACGGTTGGTGGCAAGGTCAACGCTGGTGCCTGTGCAGCATCCGCTGTGGGCTTCGGTCTGCCGCTGATCGCGTTGCTGCCGCTGGGTCTGGCTTCCCAGATTCAAATCCCGGTCCTGAGTGACCTCGCTGGTCAGGTAGAGGCGCAGCTGCAGGCTGCGAACACCCGCATCCAGCAGCAGGCTGGCATTTTCAACCCGGAGATGGCACGTCAGGCTGAGCGCATCAACGCGCAGCTGCGCACCGTCGGTGCGGACCTTGGCATGGTTGTCGCAGGCATCGCACTGATCGCAGCTGGCGTCCTGGCAGGCACGTTCATTTACGACGCCTGCAAGCCCGGCGGCCCAAGCTCCTCTGTGAAGGACCTGGAGCTGAAGGGTTCATCCGGTAAGACGACGAAGCTGTCGTCGGAGCCTGCAAAGAAGGAAGGCAAGCCGACGAAGTAGCCAGTTGTCGCGCGATCCGCTTTGCACCCCCGAGTAGGGGGCGGGTTGCGTGAAGCTGGACTGAACATTCGATAAGAAAAACTCAAACTGTGGCCCGTTGCAGAATGTGTAGCGGGGCACAGCTTTGCCATTTTATGAATTGGGCCTAATTGTGAGAGGAATAAATTACAGATGTAGTTTTGGCTCAGAAGCCAGGTGTGAGCATTTATCGGGGGGGGCTGTGCTTAGATGTACCAAAAGGTAGTTTATTGCCAGGTAAAGGTCTATGGTGTGGGGTGAAAATCGACATTTGTAAGCCTGTGACCTGCAAAATTAGAAAACAACTGTACGTAATCTGTGGGCTGCGTAGGTTGATACAATTTCGCATGAATGGCTTTTGGTCGGACAGCTGGAAGTCAATCTGTTTGCATCTATGGAAGGAATTTCTATGCGAAACCCATATAAGGCGCGTCGGGGCACCTCGATTGCCGCGGCCGCATTGTCGTTTGCGTTGGTTGCGCCGGCAGTTCAGACAGCTGTAGTACCGCAGACTGGTCCGGCTGCGCATGCTGAAACGTCGGGAACTGTTGTAGCCACCCCGCCGACAGACCCAACAAAGTTGATTGAAGCGGACGGCATCGCGAATGGCTACGTCACGAACAGGACCGGAATGACGAACGCTTTCGCAACCCTGTCTGGTCTTATTGGCCTCAAAGAGGTGACTGCATCGTCGTCTTTGAAGGGGACCATGGGTATCAACGACGCCACGATTTACATGCAGTTCAAGGACCGTGATGGCACGATTTCCCCGATCTTTACCACGAAGTCGCACCAGCTTGGTGACACGTCAGGTAACTATGTCTTTGATCTTCGTGCTCGGGATGGGGAGGGCAATGTACTTTCCCACCCGGATAGTGAAGTCCCAGGCGGTGAGTACTCGTTCGTCGATGTGAACGGTAAGCCGCACCTCTTCCGCGCCCTTAGGGGGCAGGAGTACCGTATTTGGGTTGATTCTCCGTTGAAGAACGAGGAAACTGGTAATAACCTGACCTATGTGCGCCAGGCGGGTGGTGGTGTCCCGGGTGCGTGGGCACCTGTCACGCAGGGTTCCGCAAACGGAGCGTTCTACTTCTTGGCCAACAATATGCAGCGAACCGGCATCTTCTTGGAAGAGCGCGCTCCGAGCGCTGAGGCGAACTCCTACATGGTGAGCCCGAACTTCTCCATGGACAATGAGGGCTGGCACACGCCTAAAGGCACGAAGGCGCCACGTTATTCCTACTACGGGAATGTTTGGAAAGACGCGCAAGGCGGTCCAGACCGTAACGAGACCGGTCCGCTGTATGAGTGGGATGGTGATCAGCCGATAGAAGGAGCTAAGGTCTATGCCTCTGTTCTTTCCGATGAAGGTATTGCGGAGTACAAGCGACTGGCCATTGGCGACAAACCATACCGTGAGCAGGCTGCTGCGACCAAGAGCATGATTGAAAACATGCGTGCGAACGGTAAGGAGCCAATCCTGAAGACCGTTGGTGCTGAAACCAATGCGGAAGGCGGTTACACCATCCGTATGGGTGAGGATGTCGGCGACCGCATGAACGACTACACCTACATTTGGGCTGAGAAGGACGGCAAGGTGCTGAACTCCTTCAGCGGCTTCCCGACCCCTGTGTTCCAGAAGGTCAATGGTAATTCGGGTGAGAACCCGAACTGGGGCGGCAATGTCGGTATCCCTAGCTTCATCGGTAACCGTTGGTATAACATTAACTTCGCTGAGGTCGAAGCCGAAATCGCGACGTTGGATATCGTAAATTACGATTCCTACCTCAACCCGGCGGATCTTCCAGAAGGGATCAACAACCTCGAGCCTGCGAAGATTAAGTTAACGGGTGCACTGCCGTTCTCTGGTGACAACAAGATCGTTTGGAATGGTCCGGACGGTAAACAGATCGGTAAAGACTGCCCAGTCAACACCCTGGCAGACGCTGGGAAGTGTGCCTTGGCTCCCGCGGACTTTGCAACTCCAGGTACTTACGTAGCGCAATTGGTCAACGCTTACGGCGTCGTGATTGCTCAGGACTCCTTCATTGCTGTGGACAAGGTTCGCCAGAATGGTGAATTTGAGCCGAAGTACAAGGATGCTGAGGCGAAGGTGGGAGAGACCACGACGGTGGAAGCTCCAAAGGACAAGGATGGTAAGCAGCTTCCCGATGGTACTTCGTTCCATCAGATCACACAGCTGACTGATCCGAATGGCAAGCAGATCGATACACCTGACTGGGTCACTGTTGCACCGGACGGAAAGATTCAGGTCACGCCACCTGAGGACGCAGAGGTCGGCGAGTACACCATTCCAGTCTTGGTGACGTATCCGGATGGGTCTCGTGAGACGATTACCGCAAAGGTTACGGTCAAGAAAGAAGAGCCTGCTACCCCGAAGACCACGGTTGATTCCTCTGGTGTGAAGCCGGTTGATCCGACTGATGAGAAGCAGGACACTGGTATCAAGGTCACCAATAAGGATGATGACACCAA
>QWCJ01000113.1_pt1 | contig 54929 bp, 43 predicted proteins | sample 1972501 | NCBI WGS metagenome assembly QWCJ01 (sample SAMN09866711, study PRJNA288562) | Human vaginal metagenome isolate term2_vaginal, whole genome shotgun... | isolation source: vagina | host: Homo sapiens | place: USA: California
CCCTAACTCATTAGCAAGCCATCTGCTAGTTCGCTTCTGCTCAACTAAAACGACTTTTATTCTATTTAAATCTTTATCCATACTTTGCTAATATATTACCGATGCAAATGTACCATTTTTTATTTTGACTCTATGTGAAAAACAAAAACATATGCTCGGCAAGCTGAAAATTATGTGTTTTGTGCAAGGTTTTTAACATATAAATGCGAAAAAGTGACAGGAATGCGGGTTACTCTTGTCGCTATTTAAAACTACTCTTGCGGTTATAGGATGCCGCTCACTGGCACACTAACAATATTGTGGACGGGGAATTTTTCGCAGCTGATGCAGGGGGTGTCGAATGCGTCGGTGCGGTGTTCGAGGAGATCTTCTTCCGATTCGGCGAGCTTCTCGCCTGACTTGTCCTTGCGAAAGCCGTGCGCACTCGGCTCACTCCTGCCGACTGGATGGCAAGGATAAGGTTTTTACGGCTGACCCCAAAAACCATACAAGAAATACAGAGAAACTTTTCGAGTGCAATAAAGGGTGTAAACCACGCAACCTGCGTGATTTACACCCTTATCGGCGGAGAGGGAGGGATTCGAACCCCCGGAAGCTCGCACTTCAACGGTTTTCAAGACCGCCGCAATCGACCACTCTGCCACCTCTCCAGTATGTCTCCCTCGCCCCCTCAAGCGTGGCGCAAAGGTACGAAATATTATCTATCCGGCAAGAAGATTTGCCGGCTGTCAGCCTAAGTAACTCCTGAGATTGGTCTTGTCGCAGTCAGTGCGGAGCTGACGGATGGCCTTCTCCCGGATCTGGCGTACTCGCTCCCGGCTGAGGTCAATGGCCGCTCCGATCTCATCCAGGCTCATCTCCGGTTGCCCTCCGAGACCGAAGGTGTGCACCAGCACGAAGCGCTCACGCTCATTGAGACAATTCATCGCCACACTGATCTCATCGGAGAGTGACTCGTTGATGAGCCGATGATCAACCTCGGGGGCATCATCATCGGTCATCACATCGAGGAGGGTATTGGTCTCCCCCTCCTCAAAGGTCTTGTCCACACTGATCTCTCCCTTGTCTATCTGGATGATGTCGATCACCTTATCCAGGTCCATATCCAGCTCGTCAGCGAGCTCCTCGGGGGAGGGCTGACGCTGGTGGATCTGCTCAAATCGATCGCGGGCGTTCTTCAGCTTGGTGACATTGCCTACCTGGTTTTGGGGCAGTCGTACGATGCGCCCTTGGTCTCCGAGAGCCTTGAGGATGCTCTGGCGGATCCACCAGACAGCATAGGTGATGAACTTAAAGCCCCTCGACCCATCAAAGCCCTGTGCGGCGCGGATCATACCCAGGTTCCCTTCGTTGATTAGGTCAATGAGAGGCAAGCCAAGGTCCTGGTATTGCTTAGCCACACTGATGACGAAGCGGAGGTTTGCCCGGACCAGCTTATCGACAGCCTCGTGAGAGTGCTCATCGTGGCGCTGAATCCGCATCGCGAGCTCAGCCTCCTCATCGGCAGTGATCATTTCTTCCTTGGCCACCTCCTTCATGTAACGATTCATGACCGCATCGTCACGGCTCGTTATGGACTTTTCTATCTTAAGCTGTCTCATTATCGACTCATTCTCCCAGTGTTATCTACATCCTTATCCACAGCCTCATGAGAGTGCTCATCGTGGCGCTGGATCCGCATTGCGAGCTCAGCCTCCTTGTCGGCGGTGATCATCTCCTCCTTAGCCACCTCCTTCATGTAACGATTTATGACCGCATCGTCACGGCTGGTTATGGGCTTTTGTATCTTAAGATGTCTCATTATCGACTCATTCTCCCGGTGTTATCTACATCTCTCCACACACTAAGTCTCGTCAAATAGTGCGCCAAAGCTCTTGTGCTGACATATTTTCTCACCATCCTAAGCCTTGAGGCAGGCTCACCGGAGTAGGCTCCGAAAGATTGACAATGGTGCAGACAGGCTTCAACCCAAGTAGGTCTTAAGGTGAGTTTCCTCACTGGCCTCACGTAGGTGCCGGAGGCCTTTTTCCTTGATCTGCCGAGCACGCTCGCGTGAGACATTGAGCCTCATGCCGATCTCCTCGAGGGTCATCTCGGTCTGACCGGCAAGTCCGAAGAACATCTTCAGCACCTCAGCCTCCCTATCGGGGATCATGGTGAGGGCGCTCTCTATCTCTGTCGCCAGTGACTCATGCATCAGCGAGTGGTCGGCCACAGGTGAGTCATCATCCGGCAGCACGTCGAGCAGGCTGCTGGTCTCGCCCTGCTCAAAGGGGGCATCCACGCTGACATCGCGGCTATCCAGCTCCAGTACCTCCCGGATCTTATCCTCATCCATCCCGGTGGCGGCAGCCAGCTCGGAGACGGATGGCTTGCGCTGATTATCTGCCTCAAAGGCATTACGCGCTTTGATCACCTTGGAGAGGTTACCGACCTGATTCTGAGGGATGCGTACCATCCTTGACTGCTCGGCAAGAGCCGAGAGGATGCTCTGGCGGATCCACCAGACAGCGTAGGAGATGAACTTGAAGCCCTTGGTCTCATCAAACTTCTCTGCAGCCTTGATGAGACCGATATTGCCCTCATTGATGAGGTCCGGCAGCTCCATCCCTTGATTTTGATACTGCTTAGCGACAGACACGACAAAGCGGAGGTTAGCCCTCACTAGCTTATCCAGTGCACGACTCCCCTCTCGCCCGCCTCGATGAATAAGCTGGGCCAACTGCACCTCCTCGTCCGGGGTGATCAACTTCTCCCGACCGATTTCAGTAAGGTACCGCTCCAAAGAATCAGAGTTGCGGTTAGTGATAGACTTTTGGATCTTAAGCTGTCTCATGCGTAAGTAGTAGTGTGAAAGCAAGCCATGGCTCTGCCATTGGTAACGGCAAAGATACCAATTGTTTTAATTCCCAAATAAGCCAAAACAGCCCTCCCTCAGAAGAAGCGTCCATAGGATCAGCCCTCGGACTAATATCGGTATTAGTGACGACTAATATCGGTATTAGATTTCTCTAATATCGGTATTAGAAAAGACCGAGTAAAGCTAAAATAATTGGTGAACTTTCCTAAGAATAGGTACATTTGTAGACAGCTTAAGGAACAAAGTAATAGAGAGAAATAAGAATTATGATGAAAAAGAATGTACTCGTAGCAGCCCTCGGGCTCCTGCTCGTCGGCAGCTGTATGACCTCCTGCAAGCCCAAGAAGAGCGCTTACCGCTCTATGTATGAGAAAGCGAAGCAGCGTGAGGTAGCCCAGCAGAGCACCTATCCTCAGGAGGAGCCGATCGTCGTAGCCGACAACTCGGACGTCCGGGAGGAGAGGCTCTCCGTCCCCGAGGGCGAGAGTGCCCCTAATGGCATCCGCACCTTCAGCGTCTGCATCGGCAGCTTCAAGAACATCACCAACGCCCGCTCACTCCGCGAGCGTATGATCAGTGAGGGATATAGCGAGGCGATCCTGGCTCAGAACGAGTCCGGTATGTATCGTGTCCTCGTCACCGGTCACGACACCAAGGAGGCCGCCGTCCGCTCGCGCGATGCGATCATGCGGAAGTATGCGCCCGCCTTCAGCGACGCCTGGATCGTCCGTCGCACCTACTGATCTGCTGCTTCAGTAGAGTAGGACCACAGCAATAGCGGGGAAGCGTCATAGGACCGACCTGAGACGCTTCCCCGCTTCGCTTACTCATCACCCGTCTACTCACACCCATACAGTCACCAACGTAATAGAGATATGACCCATTCACTCAGAGAGACAGCCCACTTAGCGCTGGCTCTATCAGCTCTCTGTGCCACCCTGATGCTCGGCAGCACTCCTCTGCGAGCGGAGGTGGCAGAGACCTCGTCGTCCGGCAGCGAGGTCCAGGCAGAGAAGTTTATCGTCACCGGTGTGGTAAAGGATGCCACCGGTGAGACACTGCCTGGCGTCGGGATCCACATCAAGGGACAGGAGGGAGCCTTCGGCACCAATGGAGAGGGAAGGTTTGAGATCAATATCAAGTCCCGGACTGCTACCCTAATCTTCTCCTACATCAGCTTCAAGACCCAGGAAGTAAAGGTCAGGGCGGGGGATAACATCACCGTGGTGATGAAGGAAGACACCGAGCTCCTTGAGGAGGTCGTGGTGACCGGATTTCAGACAAAGAGCAAGAATAGCTTCACTGGCTCCTCCACCACGATCGATAAGGAGAAGATGATGGCTATGGGGACCCAGAGCATCATGCAGGGCATCGAGGCCTTCGTCCCCGGGGTCGTCTCGATAGACAACTCCCTGATGGGCTCCAACCCCAATGCCAAGCCGGAGCTGAATATCCGCGGGCGCGCCACCTTTGAGGGCAAGGCCAATATGCCTGTCTTCGTGGTCGATGGGTCGATCGTCACCTCGGACTTCGTCTTCGATATGGATATGAATGACATCCAGTCCGTCACCGTCCTCCGCGATGCCTCCGCCACCGCACTCTACGGAGCCAAGGGCTCTGCCGGTGTCGTCGTCATCACGACACGTCCGATGGAGGGCGGCAAGCTCAAGCTGAGGTACAATGGGACCATCCGCAGCTCCATACCGGACCTCTCCGACTACCACCTGCTGGACGCGGAGCAGAAGCTGGAGTATGAGCGCCTTGCCGGGGTCTTCTCCGACGACAATCCCGAGGAGCGGTACAAGAAGGAGCTGGAGTATGCCGCCATCCGCGAGCAGATCGCCCGCGGGGTCAATACCGACTGGATGGCCAAGCCACTTCGCGTCGGACTGTCTCAAAACCATAACATCAATATCGACGGAGGCGACAACTACGCCCGATACAGCCTCGGACTGCGGTATGGTAAGGATCAGGGAGTCATGCGCGGCTCCGGTCGTGATCGCCTCAATACGACCTTCAAGCTCTCCTACAGCAAGGACGAGCTCTTCTTCATCTCCAACCTCGCTCGCGTGAGCTTCGTCAATGGTCAGGACTCTCCCTACGGAGACTTCAAGAGCTTCGTCGATGCCAATCCCTACGACAGCCCCTACGACAAGGACGGCAACCTCCGCCATCTGCTGACTCACAAGCTGATCAACCCGCTCTACGAGGCGACGGCGGGCAACGTCAGCCGGTCGAGCGACTTTGACTTCTTCGACACCCTCACCTTCCGTATGTGGCTGGCAGACTTCCGCATCGATGCCGACGCCACTCTCCAGAGGGGGAAGTCGGAGCGGATCAACTTCGTCTCCCCTCGCTCCGGTAAGGAGCTCGAGAAGGCTAAGCTAAGTCAGCGCGGAAGCCTCTCGGAGACCTTCTCCAAGTCGAGCGACTTCTCTGGCAAGCTGATGCTGTCTTACAATAAAAACGTCCTCGAGGACCTCTTCCTGAGCGCCATGGCGGGGAGCAACATCGAGTATCGCACCTACCAGATGTCTCGCTACAGCTCTGTCGGGTACTACTCAGACAAGCTGCCCAACCCCGGCTTCTCCTCCGGCTACCCTGCCGGTGGTCGTCCGGTGAGTGAGGATAGGATCATCGCCGGAGTGGGCTTCTTTGCCAATCTCAATGCGATCTACAAGGAGAAGTACTTCCTCGACCTCATCTACCGCTACGAGGGGTCCTCTCTCTTTGGGAAAAACTCCCGCTTTGCCCCCTTCTGGAGTGCAGGTATCGGATGGAACATCCACAAGGAGCCCTTCATGAAGGACCTGAATGTCAATCTCCTCAAGCTTCGATTCAGTACCGGTTACCTGGGCAATGTCTCCTTCTCCCCCTATCAGGCATTGACCACCTACCGCTACGGCGAGGACCTCACGTATGTCAAGGGTGCCGGTGCCGTGCCGATCACAATCGGGAACCCTGATCTGCGCTGGGAGCGGACTCAGAATAATAACATCGGTCTCGACCTCAATGTCCTCGACAACCGATGGGACCTCTCGCTCGACCTCTACCTCAAGATCACCGACAACCTCCTCCTCGACGTCACCAAGGCGCCCTCTGTCGGTGTCGCAACCGCTAAGGAGAACGTCGGTGAGATCGAGAATAAGGGTATCGAGCTCAGCACGAGGATCGTGCCGGTGAGGACCAAGGACTGGAACTGGACCGTCGCCATGACCTACTCTTATAATAAGAATAGGATCCGCAAGATCAGCGATGCCCTCAAGGCACAGAATGAGAAGAGCCTCGCAGATAAGGACAGCCGTATGCCTCTGCCGATCTACGTCGAGGGTGAGTCGCTCACGACGCTGAAGGTGGTCCCCTCCGCCGGTATCGACCCGGCGACAGGTCGGGAGATCTATATCAAGCGTGACGGGAGCTACACCTTTGACTACGACCCGAGGGATAAGGTCACCTTTGGCGACACGAGCCCTCTCGCTACCGGTATGGTCAGCTCTTACCTTACCTACAAGGGCTTTACCCTCACCACCGGCCTGCGCTACCAGCTCGGCGCCATGGACTACAACCTGACGCTCGCCAGTCGTGTTGAGGGAGCTGACCCGAGGAAAAATGCCGACCAGCGAGTCTTCTCCGACCGCTGGACTCAGCCTGGAAATCATGCTTCCTACAAGAACATCGCCGATGCCTCCGTGCCGATGCAGACAAGCCGCTTCGTGGCAGTCAATAACTTCCTCGACCTGAGCTCTGTCTCACTGGCGTACGACTTCAAGCCGATAGACCTGAAGTACTTTAGTCTGAAGAATATGAGGCTCGAGCTACTTGCCAACGACCTCTACCACTTCTCCACCATCCGTAGGGAGCGAGGGCTCTCCTACCCTTACGCGCGATCCATCGAGATGACCATCCGCTTTACACTCTGAAATCATGACTACACAGAATATCCTATCTAAGGCGCTGGCGACGATGCTCACCCTCGTTCCGGTGACACTCCTGACGACCAGCTGCGATAAATTCCTCGACATACAGCCCAAGGGCACGATGCCCAAGGAGGTGCTCTTCCGGGATGAGCAGGGATTTAAGGATGCGCTCTACGGCATCTACGCCTCCATGGCGGATGCGTCTCTCTATGGGGGCAACCTCACCTACGGCTTTGTCGACAAGCTGGGGCAGATGTTTATGTACAACAATACCGAGAATGAGGACACCTATATCCTCCGGTATGACTACATAAATCTGAAGGTACGCCCGACGATCGACCAGATCTGGACCAATCAGTACGCAGTGATCGCCTATGTCAATGAGCTGATCGATGCCTATGAGACTACGGATCTCAAGGGCACCACGCTCGATATGATCGGGGGCGAAGCGTACGCACTGCGGGCATTCCTCCACTTCGACCTGCTCCGCCTCTATACAGCCGACTATGCTCAGCGTGCAGGACAGAGTGGCATCCCCTATGCCTACAAGGCCGACCTAGAGAATAAGCAGCTCTACTCCATCGAGGACAGCTACAAGAATATCCTTGCCGATCTCGACAAGGCAGAGAAGCTCCTTGCCTCGGATGTCAGTCTCTACCTGCCGATGGGCACCTCCGTCGATGTCTACTTAGACGAGCGGTATGCGCACCTCAATAAGTACGCCGTCTCGGCACTCAAGGCGCGTATCTACTACACGATGGGAAACCTCACGGAGGCAGCCGCCTACGCCCGCAAGGTCATTGATGCCACCGCCACCACTGCCGATGCACCGGAGGGGACGATGAAGCTCGGGCTGGCCGAGAAGGGCGACTTTGAGAGAGTGAAGCGCTACCCGGCTCAGGGAGAGCTGCTATTCGGTCTCTATGCGCCTCGTATTGCGAGGACCGTCTACGAGACCTTCCTCCAGAATACCACCTCCGGCAGCTTCACCGAGGCGAGGACGGACCTCAAGGAGCTCTACGAGACGGACAAGTTTACCGCCACCAGCGTAGACCTGCGGTATGGGCATTTCTACAAGGAGCTCTCCGGTGGACTCACTGCATTTACCCGCCTGCTGACCAATGAGGCTGAGCTGAATAAGGGAGACTTTGAGGGTCTGACCCTGATCCGCCTACCGGAGATGTACTACATACTCTCCGAGTGTCTCTACGACAGCGACCGCACCCAGTCTCTCAATCTGCTCAATGCCGTCCGTAAGAGCCGCGGCCTCGCCGAGATCGATCCGGCCAAGGTAGACACCAAGGAGAAGTACATCAGCGAGATGATGCGGGAGCGGATGCGCGAGATGCCGGGCGAGGGACAGATCTTCTTTGCCTATAAGCACTACAACCTCCCTATCCTCGACCGTAGAGGCAAGGAGTCCATCCCGGCCTCTAATGAGATCTACGTCCTCCCGTGGCCGGAGAAGGAGAGAGAATTTGGCTTCACCGCCGAGACCAATAAGAAATGAGACAAAAGGATTATCTTATGAGAAGCGCCATACGACTGCTCGCCCCACTCGCCCTCCTCGGGCTGCTTGGCACGAGCTGCAATAGGATCACTTACGAGGGGGACTTCACCCCCGATGGTCAGTTCATTGGCTCCTCAGCCATTTACTTTGACCACAAGCAACAGGCTGACACGTTGCAAGCTTATTCCTTCGGACCTCTCCCTGCAGAGGTGGAGACGCATATTGTCAAGATCCCTCTACGTATCATCGGGGATATTCCCACCAAGGACCTCACCTACCACGTCGAGGCTGATCCTGAGGCATCGACCGCCCGGTCGGGAGTACACTATACGCCCTTGGAGACGTCGTATCACTTCCGCTCAGGGGCAGTGACTGATACTCTCCAAGTAGAGCTGCTTCGCAGTGGCATATCACCGGAGGAGACAGAGGCTCTACGACTTGTGCTGAGACTTAAGTCCAGCGAGGATCTGAAGATCGCCATTGAGTCAGACAACCTCCAGGTGATCACCTTCGACAACTATGTTGCGGAGCCCTACTGGTGGGTCTACTACGCCTATTATTTTGGTCCATACCACCGACTGAAGTACCTCAAGCTGCTGGAGTACTACGACAGCGATCCAGCAGTGCTGGAGGAGTCACTCAACAATAGTGAGTTCGCCAAGCTATTTGTCAATATCAAGAAGGTCTTTGATTACTTCAGGGCACACCCGGAGCTGGAGGTACCTCTATCAGACTTCGATCCATCCGCATTCATTAGCTTCGAAGAGTAATTAATTATGACACACACTACATATAGGATCTCCCGGATAATCCTGCCGGGACTACTGACCTGCTCTCTGCTTACCTCATGCTTCAAGGACCACTCGACCGACCCTAAGCAGCCTGTCACCGAGATCACTACAGCGGAGCAGCTCAAGGAAGTCTACACCGCCGATGAGGGACGACTGCTGGAGATACCGGCACCCAAGCTGACACTCAATGGTCCCTCCAAGGATGTCAAGTACTCTTGGGAGGTGGGCTATGAGGAGGTGTCGACGGAGCCGACGCTTAAGTATCACTGCTCGAAGCCGGGTCTCTATCCGGTGCGCCTTCTGATCACCAATGGCGAGACAACTCTCGTCCAGCGATCAACGATCAACGTGCAGTATCGCTTCCGCCAGGGACTCTACTTCCTTGGTGAGGAGAGCAGTGCTGCCACGATCGGCTTTGTGGAGCCCTCGCAGCCCGCAAAGGAAGTGGACTACGATGTACTGACGCTCAATAATGCAGCGGGTACCTTTGTAGGAAAGCCTCATGACCTCACCTTTGCGACCAATGTCTCTTACCACTACAAGGGCTTCCTACTTGCCTGTGGTAGTAACCTCTACATGATCGAGCCTGATCAGATGGAGCTCGCCAAGACTCTTTCCCTAAAGGCTGAGATCACCACCCTACAGGGTGCTTGGGCTGACTCCAAGGGGCGGTTTTTCTATAATGGGAGGTTCGGAGACTTCGATGTTTATAAGCTTGAGGCTGCCAACAGCGACCTTAAGTCGATCGCGTCGAAGCTGGGCATCGCACGAGAGAAGCTCAGACTGGCTCCTATGACCGCGTCTTGGCTCACCGACAAGGATGACCCGAAGAAGATCGACGGCTATCTCGCCTACGATAACGGAGCTGAGAAGATCGTGGCGAAATACAAGGAGGCGCTGACCAAGTACAGTGTCTGGTTCCCCGACAAGACAAAGGGCTACAGCCTGACCCATATGGTCCTCACCGGGGACCGGTTGCGAGTAGCCCTCTTCCTCAAGAGCAAGAGCGATGAGACGATCAAGCATCTGCTGATCAATCCGGGGACTCACAATGTATCAAAGGCTAAGCGAGTCCAGGAGGAGGTCCTCCTCTCCAAGGAGGTCCCTGCTGCGGCTCACCTCGATGCCTCATCTGTGATGACCTCCGCCCCGACGCGAAACTTAGTCTTCTACAGCGGTGCTGACGGTAGTGGCATCTATGCCTACAACACTATGTCGCAGGGCAACTTCCCCACCACCCCCCTCATCTCACTCAGCAAGGACGAGGCGGTAGTCGATATGGTGGTGGACAAGGATGACCACTTCCTCTACATTGCCCTGAATAGTCGGTCGGGCTCCACCTCGAGCATCCGGCAGATAGACCTGACTAAGGACAGCTACCCCGTCGTACACGAGTGGAAGGGCCTTCGCCTCCCCATCACCGCCATCGCACTCCGCGAGGATTACCCGATCGATAACTAATACAAGACTGCAAAGGAACAGACATGCACTCAACCCCTAAGATCCCGGTGGAGGGATGGATGCGGAGGCTACTACTGCTCACGCTCCTACCGATGCTGGGACTGGCACCCATCCACGAGTCTTACGCCAAGACAAGCAAGGATAAGTATAGTCAGCTCTTCAGAGACAAGAAGGTCGAGACCGTCAAGGGCGGTCTCGTCACCCTCCACAAGGTGGAGGACAAGCTCTATATGGAGCTGCCCATCTCGGAGATCGGGCGGGATATGCTCCTCGGAGCGACGCTCTCCAGTGTCTCTGACGGATCTATCCTCACGATAGGCGACCGTAGCGAGGAGCCCCTGCTGATGCGCTTCGAGCTGCAAGACAGCACTGTGGTGGTCAAGAAAAATAACACGATCGTCTACTCCAAGGAGGCTGACGAGCCGATGAAGCAGGCGCTCGCCCTCAGCTACCGCGACCCCTCCGTGGCGGCCTACTCCGTCCTCGCCTTCACGCCGGACAGCAGTGCGGTAGTCTTCGACGCCACCTCCCTGATGGCGCGCGAGAGTACACTCGTGCGGGTGATCCCGAAGGAGTCCGGCGACCTCAAGCTGAGCGCCTCACCGGTCTCCTCCCTCTCCTTCATCAAGGGAATGAAGTCCTATGAGGACAATGCTCAGGTGCGTGTGGAGCTCAATTATAAGCTCTCCGCCACCTTCCTCGGCATGGTCTCCGTGGCGAGCGATGTGCCGACGACGGTCGAGGCGACCTTTACCCTGCTCCGACTGCCGGAGGAGACGATGCCGATACGCATCGCCGATACCCGCGTCGGGACCTTCACCACCGGGCGGCTCAATTTCTCCCCCCTCAAGGATAAGACCGACAACATCTACATCGCCCACCGACAGCGGCTCGAGCCGGCAGACTCCGCCGCCTACGCCTCCGGTGGACTCTCCAAGCCCAAGGAGCCGATCGTCCTCTATCTCGATCCCGCATTCCCCGAGGAGTGGAAGCAGCCGATCCGCGACGGTATCCTGGCGTGGAATACGTCTTTTGAGAAGATCGGATTTAAGGACGCCATCGAGGTAAGGGACTTCCCCGACCCCTCCACCGGCTTCGATCCGGACAATCTGAAGTACTCCTGCATCCGCTACATCCCCAATCAGGGAGAGAATGCCTACGCTCCCTCTTGGGTAGACCCGAGGACGGGAGAGATCATCAGCTCGACACTCTTCATCTTCAATAACATCGAGCAGCTCTTCTACAAATGGTACTTCACCCAGAGCGCCCTCGTAGACCCCTCGATCCGCAACTTCCCTCTCCCTAAGGAGAAGCGTGATGCGATGCTCACCTTCTCCGTCAAGCACGAGATGGGGCACATCCTCGGTCTGTCGCACAATATGATCGCCACAGCGGCTGTTCCGACAGACTCCCTCAGGAGCGCCTCCTACGTCCAGGCTCACGGTGTCACCCCGAGCATCATGGACTATGTCCGGCTCAATTATGTGGCACAGCCGGGAGACAACGTCCCGATGACCCTCCCCGAGATCGGTCCTTACGATGACTACGTGGTCGAGTGGCTCTACCGCTACTTCCCCCTCTTCTCTCAGGACATCTACGCTCAAGCAGAGGTGCTGGAGAAGTTTGTCTCCTCCAAGGCAAATGACCCGATCTACCGCTACCTCCCGGAGCAGACCAATGTCTACGATCCGCGGGTTATCTCCGGCGACCTCGGCGACGACCCGATCAAGAGCAGTGACTATGGGATGAAAAATCTCGCCCGCATCTCTCACGACTTCCCCAAGTGGATCACCGATGACGAGGACACCCGCAAGAAGGATAAGCTGGACCTCGCCATCTCGCAGACCTTCCACTCCCTCGTGAAGAATGTGATGCACCAGATCGGCGGCATCTACGTCAATCCCTCGATCCCCGATGCGGAGCACCCCATCTACACCGTACTCCCACGTGAGACCCAGAGAGCCTCACTCAAGTGGGTGGTGGACCAGATCAAGGACTTTTACAAGTATGCCAATCGAGAGCTCGAGTGCAGGAGTCAGATCCGTATCAGCTACTACGATCAGCTCTACGAGTTCCTGATCAATGACCTCTACAACACCCGTATGCGCGTGCTCACAGCCGAGCACCTCGTCCCCGGCAGCTACTCTCAGCAGGAGTACTTCGAGGACCTGACGAAGGAGGTCTTTGCCTCGCTCACCGAGCATCGCGACCCCACCCGAGCAGAGATCCTTCTGCAGAGAGGGTTCATCAACCTCGGTCGGGCGGTAGTCACCGACACCAAGGTCCCCACAGTGATGGTCCCCACAGCACTCAAGGGGTACCGCTCCGAGGTCTCCTTCGGTGACCCGACCCGAAGCCCCTACCCTCAGATCCGGCTGGAGGACATCGACCGGTCGAGCATCTACTTCTTCGCCGCACTCGAGAGGCTACGCCCCGAGCTGGAGAAGGCGGAGAAGTGGGCCAAGAGCCCCGAGGCCAAGGCCCACTACAGCGTGCTGCTCTTCAAGACCAATAAAGCACTGAAAGGAGAGTAACCCATGAGACGACACCATCCCATCCTGATACTACTCCTCACGCTCATCGGCGTGCTGAGCGGCCCTACGACCGAAGCTCAGATCCTCCGTTCCAAGCGCGCTGTGGCTCGCGAGCGACAGGAGCAGCGTATGCAGGAGCAGAGCAAGTCACCCTACGAGCGCTTCTTCACGACGGACACCACCTCGATGAGGTCCGCTCAGGGACCCTTCTTATCCCTTCACCTCAAGGAGAAGCAGCTCTATATGGAGCTCCCGAGTGAGTCCTTCGGTGAGGAGATGCTGATCGCCGCCACGGTATCGGATATTTCCAACCCCCAGCTCGGACTCCCGGGCTTCAAGAATAGCGGACCGATCCCGATCCGCTTCATCCAGAAAGATAGCGTCGTCGTCATGGAGGTGGTGAATAATGACCTCCTCTATGACCCGACCGACAAGTCGGCCCTGGTCAAGAATATCCGGAAGAGCTACACCAACGTGTCGCTGCACAAGTTCCCCATCACGGGACTCAGTAACGACGGCAAGTCTGTCCTCTTTGATGTCACCGACTTCTTCCTCAATGAGCAGCGCTTCTTCGATGCATTAGTCTCCGAGGTGGGCTCTTACCGACTCTCCAGCAGCCCGCGACCCGACCTCTCGAGCTTCACCTCAGTGAAGTCCTTTGAGACCAATGCCACCGTAGGCGTCGAGCGCACCTCCTACGTGACGCTCACCAATAGCAGGGGCAAGGGACTGGAGGACTACCCGACCACTTACAGCGTCACCTACTCCCTCCTCCGCCTGCCGGCTGTGCCGATGACACCGAGACTGAGTGACACGAGGGTCAATTTCTTCCTCACGGAGAAGGACATCCTCCGGAGCGACAATCACCAGATAGAGACGGTCAATTTCATCCGTCGCTGGCGACTCGAGCCGGTCGATATGGAGGCTCTTAAGAGGGGCGAACTGACAGAGGTCAAGAAGCCCATCGTCTACTACGTTGATGACAACTTCCCCGAGCGCTGGAGAGCCGGGATCAAGGCCGGTGTGCTGAGGTGGAATAAGGCCTTTGAGCGCATCGGGCTCAAGGACGTCGTGCAGGTGAGGGACTTCCCCAAGGACGACCCGGAGTTTGACCCCGACAACCTAAAGTACTCCTGCATCCGCTACGTCCCTGTCGGCATCGAGAATGCCATGGGACCCTCCTGGTACGATCCCCGCACGGGCGAGATCATCAATGCCTCCGTCATGGTCTACAGCAATGTGATCAAGACGCTCAATAACTGGCGCTTCGTCCAGACAGCACAGCTCGACCCCGCAGTCCGCAGCAAGGTACTCTCCGACTCCCTCCTCACCGAGTCGCTGGAGTATGTGATCGCCCACGAGGTGGGTCACACCCTCGGGCTGATGCACAATATGGCCGCCTCAGCCGCCTACTCCGTCGACTCACTCCGGTCGCCCTCCTTTACCCACAAGTACGGCACCACGCCCAGTATTATGGATTATGCGCGGTGGAATTATGTGGCACAGCCGGAGGACAAAGGGGTCTCACTCGACCCGCCATACCTTGGCGCCTTTGACTACTACGCCATCGAGTGGGGGTATAAGGTCTTCCCGGAGCTGGAGGACAATTTCTTTGCCGAGAGCAAGGAGCTCCAGAAGTATGTCTCCCGGCATGAGGGCAATCCGATCTACCGCTATGGCGTGCAGCAGGTGGAGAGCCGCCTCGACCCGACCGCCATCGAGGAGGACCTGAGTGACGACCCGATACGTGCCGGTGAGCTGGGGATGCGCAACCTCATGTACATCACAGAGCACCTCGATGAGTGGATCACCGATGACCCGGGAGCTGAGCACCGAGGAGAGCTCTACGAGCAGATCCTGGCACAGGCCTACGGGTACTACCACAATATCTTTATGATGGTCCCCGGCATCATCCTCCGGCAGACGAGTGAGTCCTCCGGGATACCGAGGCATCAGGTGCTCCCCAAGGAGCGCCAGCGCGAGGCAGCTCTCTGGCTCATAGAGCATGCGGAGGACTTCCGCAAGCTCGGGCTTGAGAAGCTGGTGGGACACATCCCCTACGCCTCCCTCCGCCCCTTTGACCTCGTGCAGCAGGATCTCCTCAAGATGACGATGCTCAATACCGGCAAGCTCGCCATCTCCTATTACTTCGACTCCGACTCCTACTCCCCTATGGAGTATCTGGAGGATGTCTATAGCCATATCTTTGGCCCGACTCTACGTGGCGCCTCGCACCTCAGCGAGACAGAGATCGCCCTGCAGGAGGCCTTTGTCCGCTACCTCAATGCCTCGCTCCAGTATGGGCTGCAGAATGTCTATCCTGTCGGGCTTAAGTCTGACGCCCTCAGCCTGAGCTATAAGGCTGACAAGACCGTCTGCAGTCACGTTGGAGAGGAGAATGGGCTGCTCGGCTTCGGCAACGGCAACGGCTTCCCGGAGCACCTCTGGGCGCAGACCGTCAATATGACCAGCGACTACACCCTGAGCTATGCTCTACGGGTGCGGGACCTGCTCAAGCGGACCATCCCTCGGACGAGAGACGCCAACCTCCGCGCTCACTACCGACTCCTCCTCGGACGGCTTGACAAGTCCCTCGACAAGTGATGAGGAAAGAGCAGGTAAATGGCTAACTTTGCTGAGAACCTTAGTAACCAAGTAGAAACAAACCATTATGAGAGCAAATGAAATCAGTAGCGGCCTCTGCCGCCTGGGAAGATACATCGGTGATGAGTCCATGGAGGGAGGCTGTAAGGCCCTCATCCTGATGGGTGCCCTTGGCGGGGCTGCCATCACCTCCATCGCCTTTGTCGTCGGAGGTCTGCTTAGCGACAAGGACTAAGTAGACCTCTGTCAAGAGGTTGTCCCTACCTGAGGGCAGCGACCGATCCACAGCGATCCGTCGCTGCCCTCTGACGTATATCCGGCAGTAGTGGCGGCACCACTTCTCTAAGACCTTTGCAAAATGGTCTTTCACCGAAAAAGTGACGCCGCAGATGGGGTATTATGCAAAGGTCTCTCTATGGGATGCCAGCCAGGATAGACAGGCCGGGGGTGACGCATTTGAGCTTTACAACTAAGAAGAAAGCACCCCCTGCCGGGGTGCCACATAGTCGGGCGACCTTAGTCTCTTGTGGGAGAGACTGTAGTCCCATAGGGATGGCACTACAGTCCCGTAGGGATGGCACTACAGTCCCAAGGGGCTGGCACTACAGTCCCGTAGGCATGGCACTACAGTCCCGTAGGCATGGAACTGCAGTCCCGTAGGCATGGAACTGCAGTCCCGTAGGGGTGAAACCACAGTCCCAAGTGGATAAAACTCCTGATGGTGACGCACTTGAGCGATACAGAAGCCACTCCACTCACTGTGAAGAGTGGTGAACGATGCACCCCGACAGGGGTGCTCGCTCCATAGGCATCGGTCATCCGCGAAGCGGTGACCGATGTACAGAGCCCCTGCCTACCATCTCGACCCCTTGCGGGTCGCCGAGCAGACATCTCCAATGCCGGCGACCCGCAAGGGGTCGAGGGATGATGTATACGCTTATACATCGGTCATCGGCACTTCGTGCCTCGACCGATGCCTATGGAGCGTGCATCCTTCGGATGCGGGAGAGTCTCCTATGTAGCGGTCTTCACAAGTGCCCCTGTCCGATGTCCCTAAGGAGGTCGGCAGGGAGAGCACTCCGATAGGCGTGCTCGCCTTTTGCACCGGGGAGACTATGGGTAAATCCAAAAACGTCGCCCCTGACAGCCCGGCGGATCCATTCGCTAACTTGATCAATAATCGCTACTTTTGCACACACCAAGTACGAACGATAACTTTAGACACAATCATTATCATGAAAAAGAATGTACTCGTGGCAGCTCTCGGTCTGCTGCTCGTGGGTAGCTGCATGACCTCCTGCAAGCCCAAGAAGAGTGCCTACCGCTCAATGTATGAGAAGGCTAAGCAGCATGAAGTAGCCCAGCAGAGCACCTACCCCCAGGAGGAGCCGATCGTCGTAGCCGACAACTCGGACGTCCGGGAGGAGAGGCTCTCCGTCCCCGAGGGCGAGAGTGCCCCCAATGGCATCCGCACCTTCAGCGTCTGCATCGGTAGCTTCAAAAACATCACCAACGCCCGCTCACTCCGCGAGCGTATGATCAGCGATGGATATGGTGAGGCAATCCTGGCTCAGAATGAGTCCGGTATGTACCGTGTCCTCGTCACCGGCCACGACACCAAGGAGGCCGCCGTCCGCTCGCGCGATGCGATCATGCAGAAGTACGCGCCCGCCTTCAGCGACGCCTGGATCGTCCGCCGCGCCTACTGATCCACCGCCCGCCACTAAGCCCAACTTCTGATCCGTAGGAGTATAGGGTCTACCGACGGCAACAATCAATCGACAAGTGGGAGAGTGCCTATCTTGACAATAGGCGCTCTCCCACTTTTTCCCTCCCTCACGACCGTGAGAAATCAGACCAGTTACCCTATTCCTCCGCCTTCACATCAGGGGTGACGGTATATCTTAGCTCCAGACAATAAGAGGGCCGGCTCGTACAATCGTACGGGTCGGCCCTCTCCTTTATCTCACCTTGAGCGATCAGGCTTTCCGCTCGCGGAGACCCTTAGCCATACGCTTCATTGCCTCCTCGATGACAGAGCGGGGCTCGCCTACATTGAGTCGCATGAAGTAGTCTCCGCCGGTGCCAAACATCCGGCCGTCATTCATAAAGACGCCACACTTCCGGATCAGGAAGTCGACCAACTCATCCGGGTCCTTAAAGCCGGCATCGGTGAAGTCCAGGAAGATGAGGAAGGAAGCCTCGGGACGGATCATCTTCACACCGGGCATCTCCCGCCGGAGGTAGTCCTGTACGAAGTCGACATTCTCGGCGATGTAGTCCATGCAGTCGCGTGACCACTCATCCCCCTGCTCATAGGCAGAGGCAATGGCGTCATAGGTCCAGCAAGAGGCCGCCTCTAGTCCGCACTGAAGCATGTAGGCAAAAGCCTTCTCCCGTAGCTCCTTATTCGGGATGTAGAAGTGTGAGCCGATCACGCCGGGCATATTGAAGACCTTAGACGGTGCCATCAGCGACATAGTAATCTCGCGAGCCTCCTCGGAGATGGAGGGGAAGGGATGGTGCTGCACGCCCCTGTAGCTCAGGTCAGCGTGGATCTCGTCGCTCATGATGAGCACTCCATGCTCGTGAGCCATGTGCGCCACGCGGCGTAGCTCCTCGTCGCTCCATACCCTGCCACCGGGATTATGCGGGTGGCAGAAGAGCAGCATCTTGGACTCCGAGAGAGCCTCATCGAGTCTGTCCCAGTCGATGTAGAAGCGCTCATCACGGACGAGCAGAGGCGCCTCGACCAACTTGCGGTTGCTGCCTCGGATGACGTTGGCAAAGGGATAGTAGACCGGGGGAAGGATCGTGATCCCGTCACCCTCGTGCGAGAAGCACTGGATCAGCTTGTAGTAGCCGGACACCACACCCGGTGTATAGGAGATCTCCTCCTTTTCGGGACGGAAGCCGTAGCGCTTCTCAAACCAATTCTGAATCGCCTCAAAATAGCGATCCGGAGGGCAGGTATACCCCAGTACCGGATGCTCGAGACGCTTACGGACAGCATCGCCCACGAAAGAGGGTGTCGCGAAGTCCATATCTGCGATCCAGAGAGGAAGGATATCCTCATAGTCGCTCTCGAAGTGACCATAGCCGTCATACTTCATACAGCTGGTCCCCCTACGGTCGATGACCTTGTCAAAGTCGTACTTTGCCATAATGCAAGATTAAAGTGTTATGTATTCTGTTAAGTCAGTCCCAAAGTTACAAATTGTTCTGCTTTCTCTATACCCCCATGGGACCCAACTGCTGAAAATATCTTGACGCCCCTCCACACGAGAAGTCACATCGCACCGGCATGGACCCACTTACCGGAGTAGGTGAGCGGGACAAAGTCCGGGTCGGGAGGTGTAAAAGTCACCCGCACCACGATGATCAGTGTCGGCAGAGGAGCCTTTCCGTCCTGCAGTTTTTCGATAAAAGGTCTCACCTCCCTACCCTCCTTCCGTAAGATCTGCTGCCCATCCAAGGTGAAGAGCTCCAGAGTTGCCAATTCCCCATACAGTGGCAGGAGCGCCATCATCTGCTCATAGGAGAGGTGTGGGTCATCCGGCCAAGTGCCCTCCGATCCATTCTCCGTTGACGAACTATTGAGACGTCCGGGGGTACCTCCACGGGAGGCTTCGGAGGCACGCCGCCAAGCGCTCTTCTTCGTCCCGTCAGCGTGTGGAGAGACACGCTCAAGTGAGTGCCGAGTCCGATCAGCAGCAGTGTCGCCCAGCCACTGACGGCGATAGACGACCTGATCTATGGTGGTGCGATCCGCTCGGGCGATGAGACTGATCTCGCTGTAGGTAGGGCTAATGGAGGGAAAGTCTATCCGCTCCACAAGCGTGGAGGGGTCGCAGAGGGGGTAGAGACGCTCCAGGGCAGGCGGATAGGGGGTCAGCACGGCATAGCTCTTCGCCGGTAGCGTGTAGGGCGAGACCACTAAGGGCCATGCGGAGTAGGAGCCATCGGGACTGTTTCGGAAGCTCATATAGACCCCCTCCAGCTCGATCGGCTGAGAGGAGGTGTTGTAGAGCTCTATGTACTTCTCCCCGACACTCTCGGGAGAGAGCATCAGCTCGTTCACCACCAGCGCACCCGGCGCGAGCGTCTCATAGGGTCTCATAAGTGAAGGGGCGCCCGGGGTGCCGCCCATCGGGGCTGTGGAGTAGCGCCACTGCGGCGGATCCGACTCGATGCGCTCTATGGAGCGTCCCTCTCGCTGCAGTCCCGGCTCACGGAGTCGGTCGTCCACCACCACCCGGTCGATAGATTGCCCGTTTCGCCACTCCAGACTGAGGGCAAAGGAGCCGCTCATCGAGGGGAAGTGATCCATCGGCAATGTGTGGATACTCTCCTGCGGTAGCTTAAGCTGTGAGGAGTGGAGCACCACATAGGCTCCCGGAGGCAGCGTAACCGGAGGCAGGTCGTACGCAGTGGTCCGACAGCGGAGGATCACCCGCCCAAGATCTACGGGAGCGGTACCCCGATTGGCGATCTCCACATAGGGGACCCGAGCCAGAGGACCTACCGTCGGAGGATCGATCATGATCTCCGAGATGATCAGCCCGCTTCTGTCCTCTGCCGATGGACGCTCAATCGAGGTCTGCCACTCACCCACAGGGCCATCCAGCGTCTCCATGCCGGAGATTCTGACCTCCGTGGGACCACTGCCGGAGGGCGATGAGACCGACAGTATCACCTCACGAAGCGTCTCGCCATAGGCGACCCGAGTCTCCCTCCCTCCGACCCGAGCCACCGCTCGTGAGAGGTCTACCGGCTGACTCAGGTAGAGGACAAGGGTACCATCACTCCTCCGGGCAGACCGCAGGAGACGTACCTGCCCAAGGCTTTTATAGGGGAAGTGAATGGTCGGCTCGGTCCAGAAGGTTGAGCTCATGCGCCCGGAGGTGAATTTCACCCGGAGCGAGAGCAGCCCCTCGAGTCGACCTCCAAGCTGCACGGCGATGTCGGCATGCCGCACGCCTCCCTCCGGAGAGAGCATACTCAGCCGTATCGTCCGATCGCCGTCATAGACCACCCTCAGAGCTACTTTACTCCACGCCTCGTCCGGAGAGGTCAGAGTATGACGCAGCAGCACCTCCTCCTTCCTTGCCCCATTCGCAGGAGAGAGTCTGCGCACAAGCCGCACATCCAGCCCCTTAGGATCCGGAGCGAGGGTATAGGTCTCAAGCCCCGCCTCCGTCTGTATGCTGAAGAGATCCAGGGCAAAAGTATTGTACCTCGACGGTCGCCGATCGTAGTGGCACTCCATCGTCCACGCCACCGGCACACCACTCCTCAGCTCGTAGGATCGGTGGATCTCCGCCTGCTCACGTCCCTGAGCGAGCGGAGTAAGCGTGAGCCGACCATTCTCATGGGAGAATAGGTCTATGTCACCACTCCAGCCCTCCTGAGCGATCCCCGGAGAGAGGAAAGTCAAGAGGACAAGTCCCGCCAGCACGTAGCGCCTTAGCCTATCCCACCTCACACTTCTATGATAAGACCTTTGCATAATGGTCTTTCGCCGAAAAAGCGGTGCTTTTTCGGCAGGGACTTTGCAGAATACCCCAGATGCAAGGAACTGAGAGTGAGGGCGAAGGGAGTGTGCTTATGCTTACGCACATGACCAAGCCCGAATCTCGAAAGTGACGCTGCAGATGGGGTATTATGCAAAGGTCTCATGATACGGAAAGAGCTACCGACCGGCATCTAAATGCTGATCGATAGCTCTTTTTTCGTGTACAGTAAACTTTATATCAGAAGGAACGACGCTCCTTGATACGAGCACTCTTACCGCGACGGTTGCGGAGGTAGTACAGCTTGGCACGGCGGACGTGACCGATGCGATGTACCTCGATGCTGTCGATGAAGGGAGAGTTCATCGGGAAGATACGCTCCACACCGATGCCATTGGAGATCTTACGCACGGTGAAGCGCTTATTGGCGCCCTCACCGGAGATGCGGATCACATCACCCTTGAAGACCTGGATACGCGTCTTGTCACCCTCGGTAATGCGATAGTTGACTGAGATCGTATCACCGCTCTTGAATGCGGGAAGCTCCCTCTCGATAGCAAACTCCTGCTCGACTGCCTTAATTAAGTCCATGTCAGAAAAATGTAGCTTTATGAATTAGTCAAATCACTAAACGCAGCATTCGTGAGCCACATATATCTCTCACCAGAGGCTACGCAAAGCGGTGCAAAGGTACCCCCTTTTTGTCGTATTCCCTAATCCTCTCTCACATATCCTTCTCTCGGTCCTCACCCGAGAACGTGCCCCGCTAAGGAGACCCCGACTCCGTGGCGTGAGGATTTGATTTCATCCTCTAAAGAGTTACCTTTGTGTGAGGAAGAGTCAAGAGAGTCTTCTGTTGCACCCATACCTACTCTACCTATGATGGCAAAGTATATGTCGCACTCTGTGTAGCCGGTGGCACGGTCACAGGAGAGGTTGCGGAGAAGATCAGAGCCCCGAGAGGAGGAAGGGCTGACCTCGTCGCCCGACCCCACAGCCTGACCCTCCGCACCGCATATCTCCTTCGCCATAAAGACAGTAAGAAGTAATAAGGAAATCATAAGTATGACCGACGTCAATCCCAACGAACTCTACCGCCGCCGGGGCGTCTCCGCCGATAAGGAGGATGTCCACGCAGCGATCAAGAATATAGACAAGGGGCTTTACCCACAGGCCTTCTGCAAGATTATGCCCGACATCATGGGCGGCGACCCGGACTACTGCAATCTTATGCACGCCGATGGTGCCGGGACGAAGAGCTCTCTCGCCTACCTCTACTGGCGCGAGACGGGCGACCTCTCTGTCTGGCGTGGCATCTCGCAGGACTCCATCGTGATGAATCTCGATGACCTCCTCTGCGTCGGTGCCACACAGGGGCTCCTCCACTCCTCCACCATCGGGCGTAATAGCCGGCTCATCCCGGGAGAGGTGATCAGTGCGCTGATCAATGGCACGGACGAGCTCCTCGAGCAGCTCCGTGACCTCGGTGTCGGGATCTACAATACCGGTGGCGAGACCGCTGATGTGGGCGACCTCGTCCGCACGGTGATCGTCGACAGCACCGTCTCCTGCCGTATGAGGCGTGAGGAGGTCATCGATGCGGCCCGCATCTCTGCCGGAGATGTCATCGTGGGGCTCGCCTCCTTTGGGCAGGCGACCTACGAGACCGCATACAATGGCGGCATGGGGAGCAATGGTCTCACCTCCGCCCGGCATGATGTCTTTGCCCACCACTATGCAGAGAAGTATCCTGAGTCCTACGACGACTGCCTTCCCGACGACGTGGTCTACGTCGGCTCGCACAGCCTCACCGACCGCGTCGAGGGGCTCGACATTGACTACGGGCACTTAGTCCTTGCGCCCACACGCACCTATGCCCCGGTGCTCGTGGAGCTGCTTCGTGAGCTGCGCCCGCAGATCCACGGGCTCATCCACTGTACCGGAGGGGCGCAGACCAAGGTGCTACATTTTGTGGAGGGGAAAAAGATCATCAAGGACAACCTCTTTGACCTGCCTCCTCTCTTTGACACCATCCTCCGCGACGGCAAGACCCCGGCGAAGGAGATGTATAAGGTCTTCAATATGGGACACCGAATGGAGGTCTACCTACCCGAGCAGTACGCAGCCGAGGTGATCGACGTAGCCCGCCACTTCAATATTGACGCACAGGTCATCGGACGGGTTGAGGATGCCGCTGAGAGCGAGGTAGTGATCGAGAGCAGTCTCGGCAACTTCGAGTACCGATGATGGGCCTGTCGGAGCAATTGGCTCCCCTGCGGGCGAAGTTTCGCGAGGTGACCATCCGCATGACCGACCCCCAGGTGATCGGGGATCAGAAGCTCTTCCGCAAGCTGAGCTTGGAGTACAAGGACCTCAAGGAGATTGACGACAAGGCGGAGCAGTATGAGTCGCTCCTCGGCCAGCGCGATGAGGACGAGAAGCTCATCGCCGCCGGAGAGGATGCCGAGCTGCTCGATCTCGCCCGGGAGGATCTCCGAGCGATCGAGGAGCAGCTGCCCGAGCTGGAGCAGGAGCTAAGGATGCTCCTCCTCCCCAAGGACGAGGACGACTCGCGCGATGTGATCATGGAGATCCGCGCTGGCACCGGCGGCGACGAGGCGGCACTCTTCGCCGGGGATCTCTTCAAGATGTATCAGAAGTACTGCGCTGAGCAGGGCTGGAGTTGCCACGTCACATCGATGAACGAGGGGACGATGGGTGGCTTCAAGTCGGTCATCTTCACCGTCGAGGGAGAGAAGGTCTACAGCCGACTCAAGTACGAGAGCGGCGTCCACCGTGTCCAGCGCATCCCGGTGACCGAGTCTCAGGGGCGCATACAGACCTCAGCCGCCACCGTCGCCGTGCTGCCACAGGCAGATGAGGTGGACGTAGAGCTGAGGAGTGAGGACATACGCACCGACATCTTCTGCGCCTCCGGTCCCGGCGGTCAGGGAGTCAATACCACCTACTCCGCCGTCCGGCTGACCCACCTCCCCACAGGCATCGTGGTGCAGTCGCAGGACGAGCGCTCCCAGCGGCAGAATATGGCAAAGGCGATGGAGGAACTCCGCACCCGCATCTACAATCAGGAGCGGGAGCGACAGGAGGCAGAGCGCGCCTCCGAGCGGCGCTCCCTCATCTCCACCGGTGACCGGTCCGAGAAGATCCGGACCTACAACTTTCCCCAGAGTCGTGTCACGGACCACCGCATCGGACTATCGATCCACGACATAGACAGCGTCCTCGATGGCGGTATCGGTCCATTCATCGAGGCCCTCACCACGGAGGACAACCTTGAGCGAATGAAGGGCAGTCCCGCCGCCTCATAAGTCGCCAGCACCATAGGTCCACACTGAGACCTTTCGGTTCACTCAATGCGATCAAGGAGAGGAGCACCTGACTCAGCCTGCTGGGTAGCAGTGACCGACACCCGTGAATAGAGCTCACTGGCTGGGGACCGAGGATCAGTTATTATAGCCGCCATTGGATGGATCGCCGCAAAGCCCTTACTACCGGCGTCCCGCATCCCCCACTCAGTCCTGTACGATACACCGCACCCAAGCTCCACCTCAGAGGCTCGGGTGCGGTGTATTATATAGGACGTCAGAGGCTTTACTTACGCCTCGATCGCCTCGCGGATACAGTCGACGATATAGTGGACATCATCGTCCGAGACATACGGACCTGCCGGGAGACAGAAGCCGACTCGGAAGAGCTCCTCCTCCACCCTATTCGTGTAGACGGGAGCATCCGCATAGACAGGCTGCTTATGCATCGGCTTCCAGAGGGGGCGGCACTCCACCTTCTTCTCCAGCATAAAAGCACGGAGAGCCTCCACATTGGCATTAGGCTGGCAGTCGGTCGTTGCCGACTCCACCTGATGGATCACCCCTGCAGCACCACCGACAGCGGTTTTGATCACCTGCCGGTATGCATTCTCCTGCCCCTTGACCCTAACCTCCGGGTCGATCGTGGCAGCGCAGAGCCAAAAGTTGGCATCATACCGCTTGTCCTCCGGCTGACGATGCATCGTAATCCCCGGCACGTCGGCCAGCAGCTCCTCGTAGAGCGCCTGTACGTGCTTGTGATGAGCGAGGTGGTCACCCAGCACCGTCATCTGTCCGCGACCAATACCGGCGCACACATTGGAGAGTCGATAGTTGTACCCGATGGCAGTATGGTGGTAGTAGGGATAGGCATCACGTGCCTGAGTGGCATACCACATGACCTCCGTCGCATCTGCTTCCGAGCGGCAGATCAGCGCCCCTCCGCCCGAGGTGGTGATCATCTTATTTCCATTGAAGGAGAGAACGCCAAATTTCCCAAAGGTCCCCAGCACCTGTCCATCAAAGCGGGAACCCATACCCTCAGCAGCATCCTCAACCACGGGGATACCGTACTTATCCGCTATCGCCATGATCTCATCGATCCTGTAGGGCATACCATAAAGCGCTACGGGGACGATCGCCTTAGGGTAACGCCCGGTCTGTTCTTTACGGTCAAGGATCGCCCTCTCCAGCAGAGCCGGATCCATATTCCAAGTCTCCCTCTCTGAGCCGACAAAGACCGGTTTGGCACCCAGGTAGGTGATCGGGTGCGAGGAGGCGCAGAAGGTGAAGCTCTGCACCAGCACCTCGTCGCCAGGTCCCACACCGCAGCCGATCAGCGCCAGGTGAACCGCTGCCGTACCAGCAGACAGACAGACCACACGCCGATCCAGCGCTGCCGAGTCGTCCGACTTACTGTTGACAAACGCCTCCAAGTCCTTCTCAAAGGCATTCACATTCGGGCCCATCGGCACCACCCAATTGGTGTCAAAGGCCTCCTTCACATACTTCTGCTCCAGCCCCTCCTCACTCATGTGAGCGAGGCAGAGGTAGATCATCTTTCTCTCTTCCGTCATATCATCTATTCTACACTTAGGTCTCTATTATTCACCCCCCAGCTCGCATCCGTTCACTTCATTGATATACAAAACAGGACTGTTAAGTCAAACAACCGCGATGACTTGCTGTATATACAATCGGACTGATGTTTCATTCCTAAACCTCTGCATAACCTCTTTATGAGAGTATGCAAAATGGGGATGGCGACTATTGCAGAGGTAAGCCTCGCATCGAGCGAACCCTATAGATCTAATGCTACCCTTGGATGCATTAATCGTCCGCCTCAGTTGCTCGACACCCTGCTGGATCCAATCTTTCCTCCCCTCATTAAGCTCTATAAAAACGAGCTGAGCATTAGCGACACACTCATAGAGTATACCATCACACAGAGCATCCATCTCGACATTGTGATCCACAGGTACGAATTGCAGGCTCCGGCGTGAGGCATTATGTACGATCGCATTCCAGCTGTCAGCCCCTACTGTTATCGTTGTATAAGCTCTTCGGAGTTCTTTTGTAGTGGCATTAGAGTCACCATCATTAATCCCGAAGAGGACCTCCGAGCGAGGCTCTTCCACAAGGAGCTCTGGATCAAAGATGTCAATTGCTCCGTCTTGTTTCATCCTCGATATCCATTAAGTCATCATACAAGTCATTGGTCTCCGACAGAGCGAGATTCAGGAAATTGCTGTCTGTAGGAATCCCTTCATAGGTCTCCAGGCTCCTCACGCCACCATCCTTTGTAATCTCGTAGATAGACAGATCTTGAGAGGCAAGGCGACTCTCCTCGGGGATGATGTCATCAACCTTTGAGACATCGTCACAAGCAGAGAGACTCTCAGCCACCTGATACGCCTTCACGCATATTGAGAGATAATTGATGACATAAGGGCTGTGTGTAGTCATCACCAATCCGCTCCCTATGTTACGCTTCCTATCCTTAAGCAGCGACAGAAGGATTTCCTTCTGAGAGTGTGGGTATAGGTTTTGCTCAGGCTCTTCTACAACACTCCAGAGGCACTTAGGCGCAATTATTTTAGACAGATCCTCTATCATGATCGTCTTTAGGTGCTCAGAGATAGTGCTATCATTTTGGATGCGGTCAATCCTCTTCCGCAAGGAGGTGCGCTCCTCTGCACTCAGAGTCTCTGTTTTATTTTTCGAAATACCGAAGGAGAGAGAGTTTGAGACCAAGAGCAGGGGTAATAATGACTGAAACCCACTAGCTGCCTTATGGACCCTAACCCTACTTGTACCCTTAACAATGTAGGTTATCTTATTCTGCTTGCTATACTCTATCGCAAAGCCATCCAAGAGCGGGAAGGGGTTCTTCAGGCCTCCGAGAGCTTTTATATACTCTTCCTGCAAAGTCACAAGAGCGGGGGGAAGGTTCCTCACCCTGTCTGCTTGCTCAATGGAAACCATAAAGTTACGCTCTGCAGGGAAGTACATTACCTTAGGGAGCAGGTACTCCGTATGGTCACCTTTTCTGCTTACGTGGAGCCTCCCACCAACATACTCGAAGGTGTAAGCATCTCCATCATAGTTGATATAGGTATCTGTCCGGAAGAAGTCTTCTATCTGATGATAGGCACACAGTTTACGAAACCTACTGTATTTGGTGTAAAACTTTTCCGACACCTCTTGTTTTACGATTGACTTTTCAAGCCAAATGCAAGAGGAGAGTACCTTCGCAATAGTGCTCTTTCCACTCCCTTGAGGACCGCAAAATACGGTCACAGGGGAGATCGCCATCATGCCTGTATTCTTGACCGGGCCAAGGTTTTTAATTGTTAAGTGTATCATAAGCCGTTAGCATATGAATGTTGCCACCCCTCTACCGCAGTGCTTAGGCTTCCTCGGTGCCCTCACGGCCGGCTGTGGGGCGTGGCTCACGTGATAGCGCACGACCGGTCAGCGCAGAGGAGTCTATGGCGCGCAGGGCAATGTCTCGGACTGTCTCCTCTGAGGTAGAGACCTTCACCCCCGCCTCCCGAAGCTGTGCCTCCATCTCCCCGATCTTCTGCTGCAGTAATTCGATCTGCTGATCCTTCAGCCTTAGCTGACCCTCAGTCTCCTTCTGTGCCAAGTCAAAAGCAAAGCGATGCTCCCTATCAAGACGCTCCTCAGTGGCCTTGATCGCCCTACTCTCCACCTCTTGCATACGGGTGTCTAAGCTCTCCGACAGACGGCGCAGCCCCTCCAGCTCTCCCTCAGCCTCGGCAAGCACACGCTCCCGCTCAGCAGCAGTCCGCTCAAAGTCCTGACGACGCTCCGCCAACTCCCGCTCATCAGCGTCCAGCTGCTCCCGGAAGGCATCCTCCTCCCTACGTCGCCTCTGACTCGTGGTGTACTCATACTCATCCTCCTCACGCTTACGGAGAAGTGCAGCAGTCGCCTTCTCCTGCTTGACGGAGTCCTTGTACTGCTCCTGCTCACGCTGCCACGCCTCGCGAGTCTCATTGATCTCTCGCTCCTGCTTGGCCCGGATCTCATCCAGCTCTCGCTGAGCCTCTTCCTTCTGCTTCTTTTGTGCAAGGATGAGTGTCGAGAGGGAGTCGGCATTGCTCTGAATGGCATAGAGATCCTCTATCCAAGCCTCCTTGATCTTGATCGTCTCATCAAGCGTCCTAAGCTTCTCAAAGCCCTCCCTAAGCTGAGACTGGAGGAGAGCTACAGAGCGCTCAAAACCACCCATAATCTCCCGGGCAAACTTATCCATCTCCTCAGCGGAGAGAGCCTCAGCCTGAGCGACGACCTTTTTCTGCTCAGTCCGTTTCTGCTCCTCCCTCGGGTTCTCTAAGCTCTTCGTCTGCACCTCTGCCAGCAGCGCCTGATAGGCCTCCAGCATCTCCTTCTTCGTATTGGACATGCTGATCTGTGCTCTCTCCTCACTCATATCGTTATTTAGCTGATGGTTTATCTACTCTGATATCACCACAAATATAATGAAATCAGAGGTCATGCCGCACGTCATAATCAATCCTACAAGAGATCGGCTCCTATGTTAAGAATGGGAGAAACCATAACAACTTCCCCCATGTGAGGGCAACTACTGGTTCAATAGAGCATTCTCTTTCAGCTGCAAAGATACCACCCCCACACACCCTGGTTGTCTCTTATCTGCACTAATAGATGTTTACAGCATCATAGAAGACACATTGGTAGGTGCTTGCTTACTTGAGTGGCTACAACTATGCACTGATCGCAGCACCACCTCAGTGTCATACGCAATATCAGAATGAAGTCAATCCTCCTTTTACAGACATTCCAATTGACATTTATAGCCCAAAAGAAAGTCACACACCTCCTTGTCCGTAGGGGGCTGTAGAAGACCTAACTGGCTCAGATCACAGTAGTAATGAAGCTTCGTCTGAATACAATCGAGCATATGATCAACATAACTAATATCTCTTGCTACTTCGGGGCATCCCCGAGGTGGATCAGGGTAGTCAAAAATGCCCTCTCTTACTTCTATATACGAATCATTTATACTCCATAAACGGTAGATTAATAGGCATAAATACATTTCTGCATATTTGAAAATCAGACCATTATCTCGGATGGCGCCAGTGGCAGTCTCAAAAAAGAAAGTCTGTTGAATGATATATGGTATTTCCTCACTATTGGGATCTGCGCCCCTGAGCATTCGGACGATCTCAGGAAAAGTACTTGGGACAAGACCATAATACGGAGGGTTGGAATTCGTATAGAAGAGCATGTCTCTAATCCATGAGACTTTTTTGTGACAAACCAGTAATGCACCGAGGATAACATGCCTGAGCATAAATTTATCCCTAACCTCCTGCTCAGCAAAACGACATCTATAGCACGCGAAGTAATCAGCAACATCCCAATATTTCAGAAACAATAGTTTATTGCCGTGAAGCACCATTGACTGAAGTAAGTCCCAAACCTGATTATTAGTGTACCAACTAATGACTCCCTCGCTACTACTCCCTGCCGACATTAGGAACTTGATAATACCTATTTCACTGTAGAGCTGATGACAACCGTGATCATCGCGTATTAGTTCTTTCCATTTGATTATTATTCCCACTATGCCGTCATCGTTGACCACCCGCGGTGTGTCATCAGGAAAAGGGTCGCCATCACATATCTTGCCATGCTCCCGGATATAATTAAAAACACTGCACATAGCTAATGAATACAGCAACGCATTATTCTTCATATCTGAGTAAATAGCTATGTCAAAGATATCCTTGATATCCTCACTATCCACCTTCCCGCTATCAATGCGATAAAAAAGTTTGTCAGCATTCCCATAGACAATCATCAGATTAAGAAGTCTATATGTAACCCATATCAGCGCTGTCAATAACAGCGTCTGAATAGAGACAAGAACCACGCCACTAATACAAGTAAATTTCAAGGTAAATGGAGTGCAAATTGCTAGAACTAAATTACTCCCCATTATGAATTGAAACCATTTGTAGACGTTTTCACTGGTAAATCTCTGAGAGAGCCGCGCTGAGTCGTACAGACTATAAATTCGACTAATGCTCTGCATGATTAAAGGGTAACCCATTCCAAAGAGAGCAGCAAGAATTGATAGTATGCCACTATATGTGACACTAGTAAAATCAACCATAATTCAAGAATCTCAACTAGTGGTGCGTGTTTTCCAATAGCCATCAATTTCAGAGATCATTAGGTATTCACCACCACCTAAGCCTCGTCTGATGTCCCATTTGCCAAAGATTAAACAACAATTCGCGGAGCTACTCAACCGAAGACGGTCTGAAAGATATACCGGATGTCCTTCCGGAAGGACCAGTGGTAGTAGTACTCCTTATTGATGCGAACCTTGTCCGGGAAGATCACGGTGTCATTGTAGGTCTGAGGGTCATCCACCCCGGCAAGGAGCTCCTCTTCGTTGCGATACTTTAGGGATGCCGGACCGGTGATCCCCGGACGGAGCTTCAGAATCACCCGATCCTCACCCACAAGTTTGTCTGCATATCCCGGCACATCTGGGCGTGGGCCCACAAAGCTCATGTCTCCCACCAGCACATTCCACAGCTCCGGAAGTTCATCCAGCTTGTACTTACGCAGTTTGGCTCCAAGCGGGGTGATGCGAGATTCCCCGGCAACAGAGACACTACTACCACCATGAGCCACGCTCATACTCCGAAACTTCACCATAGTGAAGAGCTTGCCATCCTTCCCTACTCTCTTCTGTCTAAAGAGCACCGGTCCCCCAGGCATCTTTAGCCGAATGAGGAGTGCCACAATAAGTAACAAGGGGCAGAGGACAACCAGCCCCACGAGTGACATTACACGATCAAATAACCACTTTGCCCACATTACGATTGTCTTTTCTGCTTGGGGAGTTTCTGTGAGGACTGTTCGATCTTCTTGTCATCACGAGCAACTCTACGTTCTAGCTTTTTGATATCCTCTGATGGAGGTAATTCCTCTGGCTTAATTCCCCTCTGCCCTAGCATAGCACGCACGCTTTGGTTATTCTGCACGTGCTCTTTCGTTATTGAGGGCTCGCCACTCAAGTCCTTGCTTTCAACATTGTAGTTGGTCATCTCTGTTGCCAGGTTCTTAGCTGCGATTGTGAGTGTTGGGAGGAAGTCAGCCAAAGGTCTGCTTGACTTCACCCCGAGTCTCACTTTCATGTCTCCCGTAGTATACCCTCCAAAAAGAGCAGTATCCCCTTTCGATCGAATCCGCCCAAACCCCTTGTCATCCACCCCGCGCTCATATATGTTCTGAGACAGCTGCTTCTCAGCTGCTCTTAGCTTATCACGCGTTTCTATGCGGGAGAGATAATTCAGTCGTTCGGCTATTAATTCTGCCTTGCGTGTCTGAATGGCAAAATAGCTCTGAGCAAAGGCGATTTCCTCCTTCTTAGGATCCCCGTTCTGTGCAATAAGGTAGCATGCATATCGCGTAAGCATTACGTCGGAAATTTCACGCTTTGCGCCGCTCCCTAAGTCAACCATTTTCGTGACCTCACGAAAATGGTCTTCGGTGCTGACTCCCTGTGATATACAGGACTCTATGGCGCGACGAATTGCCACCTGGAAATTTTCCCACCGGCTATAGCCAAGGATTGGCTGAAGTTCCCGAGCAAACCATACCTCTATCTGCTCAGAAGAGTCATCCCCATCTATGTGCCTGACTATACCATCAAAAGTTTTTTTGTATTGCAGTATACTACTTTTATCCATCATCACATGCCACTTATGGATTGATCCGTTTGTATGCTTGGCATTATAACTTCCGGTTTGATTGTTTTCTATTGGCTATCAGTTTCTCATCTAACGAGCACCAGTCCCCCCCCCCGGCATCTTTAGTCGATTGAGGAGTGCCACGATAAGTAGCACGGGAAGCAGCACAACCAGCCCCACGAGTGACATAACACGATCAAACAGCCACTTCGCCCACATAGTCTGTCTAGTTACTCTTTTTAAGGAGTAGATCTCTAATGCGCAGATACGAGTCGCCTAGGATCATCTTTGCTAGCTTCAAAATCCCATATCTCAAACTAATAAGCCTCCTCTTAGAGGGACTTTTTATGATGTTTAGGACACTTTCTGGAGACATATCGTTAGTTACAGCATAGCGTCCGACAACCGGTACCCCTTTATAGGACCGCTTCTTGGTCGTAGGAGTGGAGTCGTAGATTAGAGTAATGCCGTTGTCTACCATAGCTTGTAAGACCGCCTTTGATGAGAAGCCATTAGGGATAGATGCCATACTCACCGGCTCGTCAAGGATCTTTGATAGTATAGAGCAACTTACAGCCCACTCCTCTTGAAGTTTAGTCTCTTGCAAGGTGTCCATTCTCTCCGGATGAGTGTGTGAGTGCGTACCTATAAGGTGACCTCGCTTCCTTAGCTCGATCACCTCATCCTTGGTTAGAAATCCTGCTGTATCAATATAGGCGGTAGCAATAAAGAAAGTCCCCCAAAAGCCATAGCGTTCGAGGACTTCTGCAACGATATAGAGAAAAGATCTTCCGCCATCGTCAAAAGTGAAAGAGATATTGCTCTTGTCAATGCCTTTCTCTTGACAATAGCTATGAATAAGAGCGACCTGCTGCTCAAACTCTTTTCGAGTCACCTTGTAGGGCATCGCGCCTACATTCTGAAAGCCAGACTCGGACGTATCATCTGCGTATACATCGTGATACATCAGTACAACCTGCTTCGTCATTTCTTTATTCCTAGTTTATCCAGTATGTATACAATATATGGTCTAAACCGTTTAACCGTCATTTCCTTAGCCATAAGTACCCATCTTCTTCTTTTTAGGTATCTCCAGGGCTGCTCATCGTCCTTATCGTAGTACTTATAGACGGTAGCTTTCGCCTTATCTTTCTTCCACTGCTTATAAGAGAGTCTCCTTAATAGAACATTTTCAAAGTCAAAGAGTTCGTCAATGAACCATTGATCGTCTGCGACTTGGCATTGAAGCATAGAGTAGTCTTCACCTGCGCAACTATATACATATGCTAAAGGGATGTTAGCTCCTGCTTGAGAGAAGTAGCCGGATGTGCCGTCATTTCTGAGGTTAACCTCAAAAAAGTACGCTCTGTCACGAAGTAGTCCATACTCAAAACTAAAGAGGCCATAGTAGTCAATCTCTTGAAGGTATGAAGCAATTCCAGCCGTATCTATACTGCAAGGGACTTCATTAGTAATTAGAGCATAAGACCCGGCACCCGAGTCTGAGAAACGACTCTTAATTAAAGCTCCAGCCAAAATGACTTGACCATCTCTCATTCTTGCGCCATACACCAAGACTTCTTTTTCTTTTCTAATATAGTCTTGCACAATAAACTCAGAGTCTCGACGCACCATTTTAAGCGTGTGCTCAAGGGCTGCTCTATCCCGACAGACTTTGTATTTAAATTCATTGTAATGTCCGGCTTTTTCATGCGCAGGTTTGACAAGGCAGGGATAATTGACACCATCGATGTCAGAGTCCCATTGGCAGTAGCGAGATTCAGGGCAGAGGATGCCGAGACTCCTTGCCATGTCGGTCATATTATTCTTATCCGTATACTTCTCTTGAAGTCCCTTCTCTGCCGTTCCCGGTATGATGAAGTGTTCCTCCAGTTCTTCTTTGTGATTGTTAATAAAGATCGCTATCTCATCACCCGATGTAAGAATGATAGGCTTGTAAGACTCTTGAGAGAAATGCTCCATTAAGAATTGCAACCCCTCTTCGTCACTCTCTACACAATGGAAGCCCACGCAGTACTTACTTCGATTTGCATACCCACTACCTCTTTTTATGAGGAAGAACACATCAAGTTCGGCTTTCCCATAGGTTCTAAGTAATCCTAAGGCATTGAAACCATCTCGCCCCCAGATTATGACTTTATTCGGTATCATTATTATGCTTAATTATTCTACAGGGCACGCCTACAGCTGTGCTATTCGGGGGTATAGAGCGATTTACCAAAGTCATTGCCCCAACGATTGCATTTTCTCCTATTTCTATATCCTCTGTTGCGATAATTGTTGCTCGTGTCCCGATGTATGCACCTTTTCGTATGGTAATTTTGTGATGAGATTGATGTTTACCATGAGATGCGAAGTAAACACCATAGGATATCGTGACATCCTCTTCTGCTAGCATCTCTTTTACGCAGAGATCATCAAAATAGCACTTCATGCCGATAGTTGTCTTCCCTCCCCCAATCTTAAATCCACAAAGACGATACATCACCATTCTTGTTGCATTAAAAACGCAGTTAGGCGCAACATTTTGACACACAAACTTCCGAAGGCTATGTAAGACTTGAGTAATTAGACTGCGCCTATAATAGTATGGTATATCATCATATACAACACCCCTATGCTTTAACCTATAGAAAAGTGGAAGTACGATACCTTCACCATTCATTAACCGTTTAAAAACGTTGTTCTTATGACAGTCCATTATCTGTTGGCTTCGGCGACAAAAGATCGGTTAAATAGGAGGCGCAGGATACCATCTATGTAGCCAATTCCATAGTTGATGTGGATGACAGGATAGATGCATAGTAACCATAGAGCAACCTTTGGCTTTGCTATGTGTTGCAGGGATGCCACAATATCTATCAGCAGATAGAGGATCAACGGTATGGCAAACCAAAGGGTCAGCTGCGGCATAATGATACTCAGCACCACAAAGAGTATCAAGTAAAGCACAAAGAAGAGGGGCACCATGCGCCTCAGGGAGGAGAACTGTCCCAGTTTTTTATCTACCAATGGATTGAAGAGTCCATACTGATAAAACATCCGCCCACACTTCTTCACCGTGGGGCGCGCGTAGTAGTCTATAAGCAGGTCAGGTAGAAGGAAGATACGACCTCCATGCTGCTTGAGACGAGAGTTCAGTTCGTTGTCTTGATTGCGTATCAGCTCCTCGTCATAACCACCTATCTTATCAAAGACCTCTCGACGATAGCAGCCAAAGGGAACCGTATCCACCTCCTTGATCTCTTTGGCTCCTACACGAAACTCTGAGTTACCCATACCGAACTTAGAGCTGAGGGCGATAGCGATAGCCTCAGCCTTGGGGGTATCATTGGCCGGAAGCGTTTTACAAACACCGCCCACATTGTCGGCCTCTGGATGTGCCTCCATAAATTGAACAAGCCGGCTAAAGTAGTCATTGGGATAAACGCAGTGCACATCCAGTCGGATGATATAGACTCCTTGAGCCGCCTTGATCCCAATATTCATAGAGACGGGCACTATCTTCCGAGGATTATGCAGGAGCTTGACATGGGGGAACTTCTCTCGGATGATCTCTGCAGTGCGATCTTGGCTATTGCCATCTACCACGATTACCTCTAACAGCTCCTTTGGGTAATCTTGCTGGTAAACTGAATTGAGACAATCCTCTATAAATCGCTCTTCGTTGTACGCGGGGATGACGATGGAAATTCTTGGACACATATGTAAGAAAAAACAGGGTTATGACGTTAGGGATTTCTTTATTTGGAGATTCCAGAAAGCGAGGGATAAGACTGCCATAACAATACTAGACACTAAATAGGCTAAGGCGCAATGGATAAGTGTAGTTGAAAAAGACAACAGAGCTAGTAATATGATAGTGCTTAATACCACAGCTATCAGATTGTATGGTTTAGTTGAGATTGCATCTAGTGGATTTTGATAGAGCAGATATACCGCCCTAGGGACAAGAGAGAGAGAGAAGAAGATTGACATTTCCACAGCTCCATCAAAAGCTCTTGAGTAAAACAAGTGCATCAACGGTTGTCTGAGAGCAATGAGAAACAAGGTCCCCAGCACAGCAATCACAAGGAAAAGGAGTAAAACTCGGTTCAACACTTTTCTAATGGCATGGATCTTTCGTTCTTTGTAGAGAGAAGAGACCCTTTGAAGAAAAACACCACCTGTAAATACAAATATAGGACTGATGGTAAGAGGAATGGACAGAGCTGCAGAATATAGTCCAACAGAGTCCATATTAAATCTATAGAGAATTATTGATAGTGGCAAGACATCTCTCAACAGTGATACTAACTCATACCCCATCCTTGCACTCCCATAAGAGAACATCGTAGTAATAGACCTTTTCAGCAGTCGTCGCTCAATTGGCATTTTACTTAGTTTCTTCAATTCTACAAAAACCACAAAGGCTGAGAAAATTGCTAATACCGTGTATGATCCAATCACTAGCGCGACAACATTATATCTAAAAATAAAGGAAAAAGCTAGACATAATAAGTTCCCTGTAATACGAACGATGTTATACTGTTTAAAATCACCTCTGCCCTGAAAAAAAGAGTATAACAGGCTACTGATAACTTCTCCAAAAGAAAAGATGAAAGTAGCCAAAACGAGATATTCTGCTAATGTGTCTTGTTGAAATAAGAGATGACTAAAGTTGTTTGGGAATAACACATAGAGTAGTATAGTCAGTGCGATATACCCCCCCACTACAAGCAATGCCGCAACAAGTAAATTCTTATGAAAAATAAGTCTATGCGCAGACTTGTCAAATCTCGCCAAATAGCGAGGCAATGCAATTGAAACTCCTCCTTTCTGCACAGCACATAAGACTCCGCCTGCTCTTTTGATGAGACTAAAAAGCCCAAAGCCAGCTACTCCTATAAATACTCCGATGATTTTGTTGATACAAAAGACGCAGACCATAATCATGGCTTGAGCCATAAAGACGTAAAAAACATCTTTGCCCAATTGTGAGGTTCTTGCTCTTTTGTATGTATCACGAATACGCGAATTCATAACAGCCTATCTGTGTGTTCTTATAGAAGAACGAGTCAAACACCTTCTTTGCAGTAAAAAAGAGTTGATACTATAGCTCAAAAAGAGCCAGAATTCGGGTCTTAGCCAAAAAGACGAACTGACTACCAACCTCCCAAATGGGACAATAAGTAGGATGGCTATTATATATTTCTCTGTCAGTGTACCTCTTTTGAAAATGCTCCGGACGACATAGACTAAGAGTAAAATCAACACCCCAGTGACAAGGGTCCCATAATTCACGAGCAAGTCCAGAAAAACATTGTGATAGTAGTAAAAATCGCCTCCTGTGTCTACATAACAACTATTGAACGGATTACCAAGAAAAGGATGATCTGAAATTCTTTTATAAGCATACTCGTAAAGGAAATTCCTCCCTGACGAAGTGTCTATAAAATTAGCACCCTTTAACAACTCGCTATATTTTGAAATGGAATAGGACGAAACTCCATACTGATCAAGGATAGTAATAAGCTGTGTCAGTAAGTAGGGCATAGCTAAAACACCAACGAAAGCACCAAGTGAAAGAACTAGTTTCCAGACAAGTTTCACACGACTCAAAAACAGAAACGAAAACAAAAAGTACAGAACAAAGGTGAACAGAGCTCCTCTCGCCCCAAATATTATCATTGACAGAAGAGAAAACAGAAAAAGCCCCCATTGTGCAATGGAAATCTGCCCTCTGATAATATTTGTGTAAGCAATCAAAACAATAGGAAGGATCGCATAGCCATACTTCATATAGTTGATGGACAGATCTGATATTCCATACAAAGGAGTAAACGGAATAAATCCTAAAAGCAGGAAGTTAATCCATGCTACTTTATTTGCCACATAACAAAAATATGAGGCAGAACACCTTATCGTACCGAATAAAATCCCAGCAACACCAATAGTGAGGAAACCGATCAAAAACTGAATACCGACATCACCACCATCTCCTATCACATCATACTCAAAGGGCAGTTTTGCCACAATTGACAGCAAAGGAATACAAAACAACAGAATGGTTTGACGATTAATATGAAACATCCTATGGACAAAAGCATACAATGTAAGAGCAATTGTAAACACGGAAATAAGTATGCTATGTGCCAGAAAAGGGGTAAACGGAAGAAGCAGTCCAAACTGAAAAAAGAAAAGCACAAATAAAATTGTAGCTCGCTTTTCCTTTTTCAAGGTTTGAGGGTGTATTCCCCTTTTATATTTTATCTCACTTGCTCTTAGCTGATTCATATTATATGTCTACGAGCATTGGTCTAGTTTGAAACGTGGGCAGATAGAGTTGTGTCTACAAAACTTAGCCTAGCCCTTTGTCTGCTGGAAAGAAGATGCTGAGAAACTCAGCGGTAGTCATCTCCTTGTAGAGAGGCATCTTCTCTCAAGTGTATTATCCAAATTCGTTGCAAAGTAGCTCTTTTCTAAGTAATCCTCCTACTAAGTTCCCTCTCTTATAGTTTATACTTTGATATATCTTCTATGTTGAGTTTGTTTGCAACTTGAGGTAGGCGTCGTTTACCTAGCTTGCTAAGCAATTTTTTGTTGGTTAGCTTGCGTATGGTTTGAGCTTGTCCAGCAATGCCCTGTATACGAGGAAAAGAGACTACAGCATACGTAAGCTTAGGGAATCTCTCTTTACAAGAAGAGCAAGAGTGAATATGCTTTTCGGTATCAAGAATTTGAGCAACCGCTTTATTGTATTTCTTTTGAATATTGGAAGTGTATTTTGCTCGATGGCGCTTATCTCTTAAGGGATCACTATACTTTAACTCTACCAATAATACCCACTGTTTTGGCTCTGTTTCAGAGGGATATATTATTTGGTCGCACTGTTTGATACTCTCTCCAAAGGCATTTAGGGGAAGGTCCAAAAAGCAAAGACGTTGGCGCCCTCTATTTTGTATTTCAAAAGCTTGTGGTTTTTGTTGATTGGTAAGCTGTGGGACTTGTCCCTTAGGGTAGGGTATACATCCTTTATCGGGAGCGACATCGGCTCTAAAGCAGTTCTCTTGGCTATCCTCATAATATGCCCAATCAACGACGAGAAGTTGGTCATGAGCCCATTTTCTAACGGACGCACTTTCTAGAGAACAGGTCACAATCTTACTCTTTGTCATTATCCACTACATCTAATAGTGAATACATCTCAGACATTTCGTCTACTGAATATCCGAGTTGACTATTAAATTCGTTTTCTCCTAGGGAGTGGGTATCAGGATCCACAAGAGATGTTATTTCTCCATCAGCGACTTGCCAAAGTGCTACCTCATCATCTGTAAAGTCAGAGGGAACATTTTGGGGAATTTGATTCTTGATCTCTGCAGATACACGTGCGACTTGCCCAGCAACAAGGGCATTGTCGAAGGCATATAGAACATATGGACTATGCGTGGTAATAATTAGAGAGCTATTGTTCTGTAGCCTGTTGAGCAAGTGATAAATAAGAGTCCTTTGAGTTGCAGGATAGATGTTTTGCTCAGGCTCCTCAACTGTCAGGTGAGTTTTGGAATAAGCCCCATTATAGCCCACTGCATTCCATAAGCCATCTAGCGCATCTGCAAAATCTGCGTCATTATTAGAACTTCGAGACGTCTCATTAAGGACTCTAATGATAGGCATAAGCTCTTTAGGAGCTACATTCTCAAGATTTTTCAATTCATGATAACTAAAAGGACGATCCTTCTTGTATATCTGCTCTAGCATTTCATCCGATACTAATAGCAGGGGCAGGATAGACTGTATACCACTAGAGCTATTCAACAGCTCGATATCTATTGATGATTTTCCGACACGAACATAATCTATAGTTCCCTCTCGAAGTGTTCGGAACAAAAGCTTCATTCCCTCTACGTCTTGGACTTTGTAGCAACTCTTTAAGTTGTTGTATTGACCTTTGCAAGCAAGCCAATCTTGTAAGAAACTGAATACGTTATCGTATGCTTTATTGTACTCTTGTAGGTTCGGAATAGAAGTAACAAAGTTCCTTTCTGCTGGTATGTACTGTATCTTTATGTTGTTGTAAAGAGACTCTGTTCCTCTAGTTGGAATATATTTCGTTTCAAATCTCAGTTGTTTTCCCCGCTTTCGTTGACAAGTGATAGTTAGCCATGGTGATTGATACTCTATACGACTACTATCCGTAAAGTAAGCATCAGAAAAGCGATGATATGCAATGAGTTGATCCTTGAAATCCATTTGTCGCCCTGTTGTAATAAATGCTTTTTCGCACCATAGTGCTTGGCTAATTATTTTAGCAATGGTACTCTTGCCACTTGCGGAAGCTCCAATGAAAACATTGACTCTCTTTAGATTATCAATCTCGACCTTCTTTATAGGTCCTACGTTGTATATCTTGATACTGGTTTTATTCATACCTTTAGTTTTGCTTTATTACAACATCCTGTGGTTATTTTGATTTGAAGATATTACAGTCGCTGGTCGTAGGCGTGGGGCGGGAGGAAGGACTTGACGTCGTAGACGATGGCGTTGTCGGCCTTGAGTTTGTCGAGGTCGAGGTCCTCGAACTCTTTGTGGGCAACAGCAAGGATGACCGCATCATACTTCTCTGAGGGGAGTTCATTGGTCACCACCACGCCATACTCGCACCGGACGATCTCGGGATTGGCCCACGGGTCGTAGATGGTCACGTTGGTATTGTACGTCTGGAGCGTCTTGACGATGTCGATCACCTTGGTATTGCGCACATCGGGGCAATTCTCCTTGAAGGTAAAGCCGAGGAGGAGGATCTTGGCATTAAGCACTTGTATGCCCCGCTTAAGCATCAGCTTGACCACCTGATCCGCCACATACTCGCCCATGCCGTCATTCATGCGCCTACCGGCAAGGATGATCTCGGGATTGTACCCGTACCTCATGGCACACTGAGCGAGGTAGTAAGGGTCTACGCCGATGCAGTGACCGCCTACGAGACCGGGACGGAAGGGGAGGAAGTTCCACTTCGTCTGCGCTGCCTCCAGCACATCCTGCGTGTCGATGCCCATACGATTGAAGATCTTGGCCAGTTCATTCACAAAGGCAATGTTGATATCCCTCTGGGAATTCTCGATCACCTTGGCCGCCTCAGCCACCTTGATAGAGGGTGCGAGGTGGGTGCCGGCTGTGATGACGGAGCTGTAGACGGCATTGACATACTCGCCCACCTCGGGCGTGGAGCCGGAGGTGACCTTCTTGATGTGCTCCACGGTATGCTGTTTATCGCCGGGATTGATGCGCTCGGGGCTGTAGCCACCGAAGAAGTCCTCATTGAACTTTAGTCCGGAGACACGCTCCACGACAGGGATGCAGCTCTCCTCCGTCACGCCCGGGTAGACGGTACTCTCATAGACGACTACATCGCCCTTGCTGATGACCTTACCTACCACCTCGCTGGCAGAGATAAGCGGAGAGAGGTCGGGGTTGTGATTCTCGTCCACGGGTGTGGGGACAGCCACGATATAGAAGTTGCACTCTCTGATCTCATCGAGATCCGAGGTGCAGATGAAGCCATTCTTGATGGCGGTCTGCAGAAGCTCATCCGACACCTCGAGGGTGGCGTCGTGACCCGCCATCAGAGCCTTTACCCGAGCGGGGTTGTAGTCGTATCCGATGGTCTGGTACTTCGTGCTGAAGAGTCGTGCAAGTGGAAGCCCCACGTACCCGAGTCCGATGACAGCAATCTTTGTGTCCTTGATACTATTCATATGCTATAGGCGAAATCTCCTTTGACAGTAGTTAGTTATTATAGTATGGTGCCAAGCTTATTTAGCACACTTTTATTCCATAAGGTTTTATTGAGGACGTAATATCCGTCTATAAACGTTTGTTTCCATACCGAGGAGTATTTACTCTTCTGCAAGTTAACAGGGAAGCGAAAAGATGTCGTTTCAAGAAAATGCTGGATAGTAGCTCCATTAGACCAATCCGTGAGGAAAACATAGATATTCTTCTTCCTCGGAGCCTTACTACACCAGTAATAAAGGAAGGAATCCCTATACTTATAGACTATATCAAATCTGATCTTACTAAGTCTGTTTTTAGGGTCATTGCAAGGATTTTTCTCAAACCACTCTTTGTTCTCTTCGTAGTTTTTGATCTCAACGAAGATTCGATGGTTTGGCAGTTCTGCAACTACATCAACAGCTTTCATCGCTGGGGCTGAAAGGAATTTCGGATCGTCCAGCTGAATGATTGATGTCGCAGTGGGAAAGTCAAAGGTATATCCTTCGAGCGTCTTTTTCATAGGTTTAGCTCCTCTTCTATCTGCTTCAGGAGTAGTGCTTCGTAGGCATCCTGGATGGGGTTAGCAACGATATCCTCCAGACGATCGTAGGAGGAGTATTCCACACCTCCGGTATCACCCTTCTTGAAGAGGTGGTACTTGGTGGGCGACTTATCCTCCCAAAGTCTGACCTGGGATGTGAGCATACTATTATGAGTTGTGACAAAAACCTGCACGCCGAGGTCAACCAACCTATACAGTATCTTCACCACCGGTTCCATCATCTTGGGATTAAGATTTGCCTCCGGCTCGTCCCAAAAGAGGACAGACCCTTTGGTGAGCATTTCGTTCTGGACTAAGCAGAAGAGGAGACCGAGCTTGCGATAGCCCTCAGAGAGCAGGGTGAATTCCAGATTGCCGGAGCCGTCTGTAGCTCTGAGGTAAAACTCCTCTCCCTCCGTAGCCACCGTACCACTCATCTCTGACTCGATGAGCTCAAGCAGCTCCTTCTGGATGCTATTACGACGACCACGAGCGGCCGGATAGAGGGCCTTACTAATGATATCTGCATATACGCCCTCGAAGTGAATGGCGTGACCATTGTAGAGAGACTGAAAGCCGGGAGCATTCGCCAGCATATCCTTTACCGGGATATAGACAGCCTGCCCGGTGGAGTCGGACTTCCAGTCCGTCGAGGTCATTGTGACGCCATCCATGGATGTGAGCCTCACTGAAAGGCTTCTGTCAACCCCTTCATCGGTGCGAAATACCTCAAAACTCCCGCTCTTGCGTCCTCTGGCACGTCGCACCAGTCTACCGATGCTGTCAGGAAGAAAGTTCTCCTCAAGCTTCTGACGAATAGATTTCGTCTCCTTGCCACCTGCGACCTCATAAGCTGAGTACAGGAGCTTCATCAGATGGGTCTTTCCGGTGCCATTTTCTCCTATCAAGACGTTTAGTCCCGACGAGAAATCCGCCTTGAGTTCATCAAAAGCGGTGACATTGTGGACTTCGACGCGAGTGAGCATAGTGAGGATCTTCTTCTTGAGAAAAGGGTTATAGGTTTTCCCAGTACCACCTGCAGCACGCCTCCAGGCCCTGACGCATAGAGTACTTGGGATCGTAGCCGAGGAGGCGCTTCGCCTTATCTATGCAGGCAAGGGAGTGAGGGATGTCTCCGACTCTATTAGGTCCATGGATCACATCGATGGACTTGATCTCCGGATCCATCTTTGAGAGATTCTCCTTCAAGTAAGAGACCAGCTGATTGAGTGTCGTGCGCTCGCCGTAGGCGGTATTATAGATCTGATTAACCGCCTCCGGATTGGTCGTGGTAAGCGCACGCATATTCATCTGGATGACATTATCAATATAGGTGAAGTCACGACTGTACTCGCCATCGCCATTGATGACAGGCTGCTCATGCGCCATCAGCTTCTTGACGAAGAGTGGGATCACCGCAGCGTATGCCCCATGGGGATCCTGGCGACGACCGAAGACATTGAAGTACCGGAGACCGATGAACTCAATGCCATACGTCCGCGCAAAGACATCAGCATATAGCTCATCAACATACTTCGTAATGGCATAGGGAGATAGCGGTCGACCGATCACCTCCTCCACTTTGGGGAGCTTCTCGCTATCGCCATAGGTCGACGAACTGGCCGCGAAGACAAAGCGCTTGACACCGGCATCGCGTGCAGCTACGAGCATATTGAGGAAGCCCGATATGTTGACCTCATTGGTCGTGATCGGGTCTTTGATAGACCGAGGGACCGATCCTAAGGCCGCCTCGTGAAGGACATACTCCATACCATCGACCGCCTTGCGGCAATCCTCAAGACTCCGTATGTCGCCAACCACGAGGGAGAAGGAGTCAGGGAATTTCTCAAGCAGGGGGATAATGTTCTCCGGCTTCCCGGTGCAGAAGTTGTCCATACACCGAACTTTATGCCCCTCTCCGAGGAGATACTCGCACAGATTAGATCCGATAAACCCTGCTCCCCCGGTAACTAATACTTTCATAACCACCTACTATCAAAGAAGACGAAAGAACTCATGACCCAGGCTGTGATCACACAACGAATCGACCGATCAGGCATCCTGATCAGCACTAAAGAGTACATTGTCCTGACAGTGCAAGTCCCTCTCGTGTGTCACGGGTTGATGTCCTTTCTTTTGATGTCTCAAAGGTACCATTAATAATTGATCTTCACATACCGACCGACCGGTCGGACAGACGGGAGAGGGCTCCCCTCAGTTTTGTTGCAGTGTCCCCCCCTCTGATGAGAGGTTTTCCTAATACCGATATTAGAGTTGTCTAATACCGGTATTAGTGTCGCCTAATATCGGTATTAGAAATTTGCTTGTAGGGAGGGCTTTTTGGCGATACCTGGACGGAGGTGCGGGTGCGTTGCAGATCGGTCACCCGCAAAGCAGTGACCGATGCCTATGGAGAGGGCACCCCTCTCGGGGTGCAACGCTCGCCAGACGACGGGCACCACTCCGGGGTGCCGCCTGCCGATCCCGGAGGGATCACCCCTCTTCCGTAACAGCAATGTCACACGAGCGTAACGGCAAGTATAAGCATACGCATCATGCCTCGACCCCTTGCGGGTCGCCGAGTTAGAGGACGTTTACTCGGCCACACCTATCCGAAGAGGGTATGGATGAGCTCGGAGACCTTCATGGCGCGTAAGGGGAGGTCGGATGCGCTACACTTAGGGTAGCGCCGGTGAAACTTACGAAGTGCCGGGCCGGCATCTCCATCCGAGTAGATCACATAGGTCTGTTTGTCGACCACAATATCTGAGGCACGCTCATGTATGATAGACACTGTGCTGGACACCTTATTCTCGATCTTGCTCACACTCGTATTGCGCGAGGACTCTCTCAGCTTGCACTCTATCAGTCGCGCCTTACGACCCTTAACCCCAACGACGATATCCACACTTCGACATTTGTCACCACCCCGACAGCGATCTCGTACCAGAGCGTCAAAGTCTACGACTGGCTCCGAGTGTCCTCCATCCGACGAGGCGCCCTCCCTCCTCAGGACGTGGGACAGCTTCTCACTATGACCGAGTATGCTGATGATCAGATCGGTGCTCTCCCTGTCGTACTGCTGGATAGGGAGCTTATTACCTCTCTCACTCCTCATCCTCTCCGCCCCCTGCATACTGATCCATTTTTTCGTACGAGATATTGTAGCAGTCGAAGATTTCTCCAATATCGTTGCCGATGTTCTTAAAGGTGTAGCCTCCTCCGCCCTCTTCTCCGGATGACTCAGAGAGATAGAAAGAGAGACCCTTAGTCAATGTCTCGCCGTAGTACTCATTGGCGATGCGATAAAGTGCCTGGACGAAGTCCGGACTATGGCTGGCGATGAGGAAGCGCACGCCGAGCTGTCGGTGCATCAGCAGGATGATCCTCGCATACTCTACGATCCACTGGGGATGGAGGTGCGCCTCCGGCTCGTCTAAGACAAGAATGGTCTGCCTGTGTATCAGACCTCTCTTGAGAAGACACTGGAGTATGGCAAAGCTCTTGATCCCTGTCGCCACCTCCGACAGAGGATAGCTGTTGCCGTCCTTGCCGATGAAGAATGACCGCATTTTACGACTAGTCCCCTGCTCATGGCGTGGTAGCTTGATCGATCCTCCGGAGACCTCTTCGATAGCCTCCAGTATACACTGTGTCTCCTCGGTTGCCGGAGCGGCAGTCCCCTCCTCCTCATAGAAGAGCGGGATCAGCTCCTCCCAATTGAGCGGCAACCTCCCCTCCTCACCCTGCGAGATCCGAGGCATCATCGTGACCATAGGGGTGTCGATATAGAAGATGTGATCCAGCGAAGTGAATTGACCAAGGGTCTTACGATGAGGTCCCAGAATCACGGTCTCCTCCTCACTGACACTGATATGCTCCACGAGATCCTCCTCTGCTCCAGGGAAGTCGCTTCGGAGACTGCTGACGAGAGGTGTCACGGGACGATCAAGCAGATCCTTATTGTATCGGCGGTAGATCTCACCCACTTTCTCATCAAGCTCATCAAGCGTATGCAGATAGACTTCACGACGTTTGATGGTCTTCCCCATCAACTTGCCGAGGCGCTCACGATCAACCTTCTTGACCTGTTCGCCATAAGCAAATACCTCTCTGATCACTACGATGCAGTCGTGGATATCGTCCTCTCGCTCAAAGATATCCTCCTTACTCAACAGAGTGGAGAGGGGAAAATGTGGCTTGGTCAGTAGTTTGGCTCCAAGTCCAATAATATTCTGGTACAGGAAGGTAAGTATCGGGAGGAGCTCATTAAAGAGTGAAGTCTCCAGCAGACTCTGGTACCCATTGGCGTAATATCCGATATAATAAAGAAGCCTACTGATGGTGCTCTTCCCGGACGAGTTGAGTCCCGAGAGTATGGTGATACCCTCAAGGTCGATCGAGGCCTCCTTGATTGCTCGAAGATCTCTGATCTGTACGTTTATCTTAACCATAGCTTACACAGGATTTGTTACCCGGGTCAAAGGTACCTCTTTTCTCGGTGAAAAAAGGAGATTAATCAGGGGGCACCAGGGGTGGCGCATTTGAGCGGTGCAGAAGATATTCAACTCATTGTGAAGAGTGGAAGACGAAGCACTCCTTGCGGGTGCCCGCTTTTTTGCTGTTAAGCTCAAATGCGTCACCTCAGAGGGGGGGGGCAAGCCACCCGTGATTTATCGGTAACGCGCCCTGTCCGATGAAAGAATTTCCTAATACCGATATTAGTGTTGTCTAATACCGATATTAGTGTTGTCTAATATCGGTATTAGAAATTTGCTTGAAAGGGGGGCTTTTCGACCCGCAAGGAGTCAAGGGGGTTAGGTGGGGCGCTGCTCATCGGTCACCGCTTCGCGGATGACCGATACCTATAGAGATAGCACCCCTCCCGGGGTGCTATCCCCCGCCCGGGGTGCTCCTCTCCGTCTGTCGATCCCGGAGGGATCACCCCTCTTCCGTAACAGCAATGTCACACGAGCGTAACGGCAAGGTATAACCGCCTCGGTACCTTTGTCGCAAAGAGACAGATACTCGTACATTATAATATTGTGGCAAAGCAATTTCTGATCTACTCCTTGCTGGGTCTGGCGCTCCTTCCGTGGCTGAGTGGCTGCGCCGGCTCGAAGACCCTAAGCGGCGCCGGAGCGACTTTCCCTGCCCCCTTCTACATCGAGGTGGCGAAGCAGTATGGCGATGCGGAGGGCATCCATGTGAGCTACGGCGGTGTCGGCAGCGGCGCCGGTCAGCGCAATCTGGCCGAGACGACGGTGGACTTTGGCGGCACCGACGAGTTCCTCTCCGACGAGAAGATCGCCAAGGCCATGCCTATGCCGATCATCCACATCCCCACCTGCATCGGTGGCATCGTCATCGCCTACAACCTCGAGGGCATCGAGGAGCTTCGGCTCACGCCTGAGGTGATCTCGGGGATATACACCGGGCGGATCACGGAGTGGAATGACCCAGCGATCCGGGAGCTCAATCCCGATATCACCCTGCCCGACCAAAGGGTGATCCCGATCTACCGCACCGACGGCAGCGGTACCACCTTCGTCTTCTCGAGCTACATGAGCAAGGTCGACTCGGTGTGGCGCGAGGAGCTTGGTGCTGCCAAGACGCTGGATATCAAGGTGGGCAATGCCGCCAAGGGCAATCCCGGCGTCGCAGGCGTGATCTCCTCCACCCCCGGTGCGATCGGCTACATCGGCTCGGAGTACTCCATGGCTCTTGGCATCCCCGCAGCAGCAATCCGCAACCGCTCGGGGCACTTCATCGCCCCCACGATGGAGAGCATCTCCCTCTCCGCCAACCTAAGCGACTTCCCCGATGACACGCGGGTGATGATCGCTGACAGTCCCGACCCTGACGCCTACCCCATCAGCACGATGACCTGGCTCATCGTCTACAAGGAGCAGAGCTATGGTCACAGGAGCCTCGAGAGCGCCCGACTGCTGCAGGACTTCCTCTACTACATCGTCGGCGAGGAGACCCACGAGGCAGCGCGCAAGACCCACTACGCCTCCCTCCCACCCCTTGCCCTTGAGAAGGCGAGAGCCGTCATCGCCTCCATGACCTACCAGGGTAAGCCCCTGAGCGAACCATGAAAAAAGACCGTTTCTTCAACACCCTGCTGACGATCGTCGGCATCGGTTTCATCCTCCTGACTGCCGCGATCATCTACACGCTTGCTTCGATGAGCGGTCCCGCAGTGAGCCACTTCGGCTTCCTCGACTTCCTCTCAGGTAGCGAGTGGAGCGACAAGACACAGAGCTACGGCGCCTGGCCCTTCATCGTTGGCACGCTGGAGACCTCGCTCCTGGCACTGCTCCTCTGCATCCCCTTCTCCCTTGCCGTGGCGCTCTTCTCCGGTGAGTACTTTAGGGGAAAGAAGATCGCCGCCGTGGTCAGCTCCGTCGTGGACATGCTGGCGGGGATCCCCTCGATCGTCTATGGTCTCTGGGGCTTCTACACCATCCGCCACCTGATGATCGTCTGGGGGTGGAGCGAGCAGGGCTTCGGCGTCATCCTCGCCTCGATCGTCCTCGCGATCATGATCATCCCCTACGCCTCGTCGCTCTCGACCGAATTCATCTCCATGGTGCCGGGAGAGCTGAAGGAGGCCGCCTATGGCCTCGGGGCGACCCGCTTCGAGGTGATCAAGAGCGTCTCTCTCCCCGGTGCTGCGTCCGGCATCTTTGCCGCCTACACCCTCGCCTTTGGCCGCGCCCTCGGTGAGACGATGGCAGTGACGATGCTGATCGGGAATACGAGCAACATCCCCTTCACCCTGAGTGAGAGCGGCGACCTGATCGAGACCGGTAATACGATGGCGTCGGTGATTGCCAACCAATTTGGCGAAGCGACGGGCCTGAAGCTCAGCGCCCTCTTCGCCATCGGTCTGATCCTCTTCCTCATCACGGCGCTGATCAACTGTGCCGCCAAGGTCATCATATCCAGACTTAAGCCATGAGCAACAGCCACAACTCCCTCGAGTCCTACGCCCTGAGGCCGACGCACCGGCAGCGTCGCCGGATAGCAAGCCGGGTCGCCTTTGTCCTCGTCTGCCTCCTCAGTGTCGCCACAGCGATCCCGCTCCTGGCAATCCTGATCGAACTGATCGCCAAGGGCTGGCATCAGCTCAATCTCGACTTCTTCACCAGCGTCGTCCCCTCCTCTATCGAGGCGATGCTGGCCAAGCAGAGCGGTCAGCCGATCCCCGGGGGTATCCTCAATGGCATCGTCGGCACCCTCATCATGGTGGGTCTTGCCTCGCTCATCTCGATCCCCTTCGGACTCCTCGGCGGCATCTACCTCCACCTCCATAGGGGGAAGAAGATGGCGACCCTCGTCCGCACGCTTGCTGACATCCTCCAGGGCGTGCCGTCGATCATCTGCGGCATCCTCGTCTACATGTGGGTGGTGCGCGCCATGCACAGCTACAGCGCCGTCGCCGGAGCGGTCGCCCTCGCACTGATGATGATCCCGATGATCACCCGAAGCACAGAGGAGGCGCTCAATATGCTGCCCGGCTCTCTCCTCGAGTCGGGGCTCGCCCTCGGTAGCTCCTACACCTCCGTCATGCTCCACGTGCTGCTCCCCTCCGCCATCGGAGCGATCATCACCGGGATCCTCCTCTCCATCTCGCGTGTGATGGGCGAGACGGCACCGCTGATGGTCACCGCCCTCGGTGCCACGTATGTCAATCTCGACGTCACCAGTCCCACGTCCGCCGTCAGCCTCCTGATCTGGGAGTTTTACAACGACCCCAATCTCGTCGACCTGATCTGGTCCACCGCCCTCTTCCTCCTGATCCTCATCCTGGCTCTCAACCTGACCGCCAAGACGATTGCGGCAAAGCGGGGCGTCAAGAGATAAATGAAATAATCTTAGATTTGTATGTCCACTACCACCAATAGCTCCACGAAGGTCATGAGACAGCCCGGGAGTCAGATCCCCATAGCCGACAAGATCCTCTCGACCCACCGGCCGAGCCAGGAGGAGGACCTCACCCCGATCATCGAGGTGCGCAATCTCTCCGTCTCTTATACGCCGGAGAAGCGGGCGATCAAGAGCATCAATTGCTCCTTCTACGAGCATCTCGTCACCGCAGTTATGGGTCCGAGCGGGTGCGGCAAGAGTACTCTCCTGAGGGCGATCAATCGCATGCACGACCTCTACCCCGAGATCCGTACCGAGGGTCAAATCCTCCTCCACGACCGCGACCTGATGCAGATGAGTCCCATGGAGGCGAGGCGAATGGTGGGGATGGTCTTCCAGCGGCCCAACCCCTTCCCCACCATGTCCATCGCGGAGAATGTCCTCGCCGGGTATAAGCTCAATGGCATCCACCTCTCCAAGGATGAGCGTGAGGAGGTGGTGCAGACCTCCCTCGAGAGCGTCGGCCTCTGGGAGGAGGTGAAGGATGTGACCCACCAGAGAGGCTCCTTCCTCTCCGGTGGACAGCAGCAGCGACTCTGCATCGCACGCGCCCTCGCCCTCCGGCCCGAGGTGCTGCTGATGGACGAGCCCACCTCCGCCCTCGACCCCATATCCACCAATACTATCGAGGAGCTGATCCTCGAGCTGAAGGAGCACTACAGCATCATCATCGTGACACACAATATGGGTCAGGCGGCTCGCATCTCCGACAAGTCTGCCTTTATGTACCTCGGTGAGCTGATCGAGTACGACGACACTCAGAAGATGTTCACCACCCCGAGCGACAAGCGCACGGAGGACTACCTCACCGGAGTATTTAGCTAAGCACCACACACCATGAGTACCAGTATCATCAAGGACCGAAAGCTCGAGATCGTCCACAGCCAGTACGAGCTTATCTCTAAGGTCACCCTCCTGCAGCTGGCTATCCTGCGGAAGCTCTTTGCCGGGCCCTTTGACGAGGAGCTCTTCGAGGAGGCGGACACCAATGAGCACGTCATCGACCGACTCGAGATCCGCATCCGCGAGGAGGTGGCGTACACCATCTATATGTTTGCCCCCAAGGCGGAGGACCTCCGGCGCATCATCGCCTACCCCGACCTCACCACCAATCTGGAGCGCGTCGGCGATATGGTGATGAATGGCGTCTATATCGCCCGCGACCTCGACTTCACCTCCGACTTTATGCACGAGTACTCTCGGCGGCTGCTGCAGATGCTCGACGACACGACCGAGATGATCCGGTCGGCGATCATCTCCTTCTCCACCATGGACACCGAGGTGGCGCATCAGGTGATCGATGCGGACGACAATATCGACCGCCAGCAGCGCGAGATCATCCAGCTGATCACCACCGAGGGTGCCGACAGGGTGCACAGCGAGGCTGAGATCCGGGCCCTCCTGCAGATCCACACCGTGGCGCATAACCTCGAGCGCATCGGGGACTCCGCCACCAACCTCGCCGAGTCGACCATCTACCTGGTCGAGGGGACAGACGTACGACACGAGTTTGAGGAGTGACATGAAGAGAGACGACACGCCCCGCTCCCTCTCGGAGACCGACAGCCCGGCACGGATCCTCATCGTTGATGACGAGGACGACATCTGCGAGATCGTCGCCTTTCACCTCGAGCGAATAGGCCTCCGGACCACCTCCGCCTCGAGTGCTGAGGAAGCGCTGCGGCTGATGCAGGCAGAGGACGACCCACACTACTTTAGCCTCATCGTCCTCGACGTGATGATGGAGGGGATGTCAGGCTTTGAGATGGCGGAGGAGCTCCGCAGTGAGGGGTGCGAGATCCCCATCATCTTCCTCACCGCCAAGAGCGCTGAGGACGATCTGCTCCGCGGCTTCACCGTCGGCGGAGACGACTACCTCACCAAGCCCTTCTCCGTCAAGGAGCTGGTCGCCCGTGTCAAGAGCGTCCTCCACCGCACCGCTGCTGCCGAGCATGAGCCTGTAGAGAGCGACCGGATCGTGGTGGGACCGCTCGTCATCGATGAGATCGCTATGACCGTCTCCGACGGCAGTCACCCCTTTGACGTCACCAAGACGGAGTACGACCTCCTCAGGATGCTCGCCACCGCTCCCGGCCGGACCTTCACCCGACAGGAGATCCTCGACCGCGTCTGGAGCCGCGAGAGCTTAGTCCTCGACCGCACGGTGGACGTGCACATCGCCCGCCTCCGGAAGAAGCTCGGCAAGTACGGCACCATGCTCTACAATAGGGTCGGCTTTGGCTACGGTCTCCGACCGATGACCTTAGATGAGATTGACGCTGAGCTTGAGGGCGCCGACGAGGATGGCGAGGAGGCCGAGCAGCCCTCCAAGTGATAGCGAGACACTATGAGCGGCTCCACACCCCACCCTACAAAGAGGAGCTACGGGCTCCACTTTGCCCTCACCCTCCTCTGCCTCGCCTTCACCCTCCTCTGCTGGAGCAAGTATAGGGATGCCTCCTTTGCGGAGGAGCAGCACCTCAGGGAGAGCAGCAACACTCTCGCCACCTACGCTGACCTCATAGCGCAGAGTCACCACACCCTCCCCCTCGACGACCTCTTCGCCCTACTTCCCGATGGGATAGAGGCTGAGCTGGTCGACCCCTCCCTCCGCATCATCGCCGCCACCGACACCACACGGGTGGGGAGGCAGCTCACCCTCACGGAGGACCCCGAGCTGAGGCTCGCCTACTACAACCACAGCGGTGACCACCTCAGCCGCACTGAGGAGAGCGACACCGCGGACGGGCAACTCCACTACGCCCTCTACTGCGATGGGCACTACATCCACCTGACCCGACCATACCGGGAGCAGCCGGCGACTGATCGCAAGACGCTCTGGCTCGCCTGCCTCCTTCCCTCTCTCCTGATCCTCCTCGGTATGCTGGTCGGCACCTTCATCAGCCTCCGAGCCACCGACCGCTCCGTCAGCGGGCTGAGACGACTCACCGCCGCTCTGCGCCGTGGGGAGCATATGGAGGGGCCACTCTTTGCCGACGATGACATCGGTGCCCTCGGTGAGGAGCTTCGCCGGCTCTTCAGCGAGAGCGAGGCGACAGTGGAGCGGACGGAGGAGATGCGACAGCACCTGATCGCCCTCTTTGACCTCTCCAAGATCGGCATTGCCCTCTTTGACAGCAGCGGTACGACCCTCTTTGCCAATACCCACTTCATCCAATTTGCCAGCATGATCTCCTCCCGAGCGCTTCCGCTCGAGAGCCTGTCCGAACTGCTCACGGAGGAGAGCATGCAGCCGATCGGCGACTTCATAGCCTCCTCTCCCGGTGGCGAGGAGCGGAGCCGCAGAGCGATGATCCCCTCGGGGAGCCACATCTTTGAGGTAAAGGCCTTCCGCTCAGCGTCGGAGACCTTTGACCTCACGATCGAGGACGTCACCGTATCGGTCCAGACGGCGCAGCTCAAGCGCGAGATGACCAGCAATATCACCCACGAGATACGCACCCCGCTCACCTCCATACGAGGCTACTTAGAGACACTGCGCTACAGCGACCTCTCGCCGGAGCAGCAGGCCGCCTTTACCGACAAGGCCTACAGGCAGGCGGAGCGGCTTAGTGCGATGATGGACGACATCCGCCTCATCAGCCAGATGGACGAGCGGGAGGCGGAGGAGTACCGGATGGAGGAGCTCGATCTCGGGCTCGTCGTCGAGGAGGCGCGCATCGCCTTCGCCGACCGCATAGAGCAGAGTGGGGACCGCTTCGTCAATGAGATCCCTGACGGGCTCACCATCCACGCCAATAACTCCCTCATCCACTCCGTCTTCCAAAACCTCATCGAGAACTCCCTCCGCTACGCCGGCGATGGAGTGACGCTCTGCTTCTCCTGCTACCACCGGGACGACGAGTATGTCTACCTCTCCTACTACGACACCGGGCGAGGGGTACCGGAGGAGAAGTTGGGGCGTATCTTCGAGCGCTTCTACCGCATTGACTCCGGCCGCACGCGCGACCGCGGTGGTTCCGGACTGGGGCTCAGCATTGTGCGAAATGCGATTCGCCTCCATGGCGGGCAGATACAGGCGCGGAGGCACAGCCCCGATGGCGGGCTGGAGTTCCTCTTCACGCTCCACAAGTGACACCGGGTATCGGAGACTATGGAGAGGGCACCCCGGCAGGAGGGGCGCATTACCACCTGTCGCACTTTCCCAAAGCAGACACCTTTCACACCCCGATAGGTTGGTCAAGCATCAGGGGTGACGTTTTTGGATTTGCCCGAGGTCTCGCTGAATAAAAACAAGAAAAACGTCTGAAAATCAGAGCGTTAAGCTTGTGCATCCGGCGAATTATTAGTACCTTTATACCTGATAATCAATCGTTTGTCTCTCTTTTTAAGCGTTATTAGGTATGAATAATTTGCTCTCGGTCATCTCTCTC